>Ga0116231_10000094_pt1 | contig 104623 bp, 90 predicted proteins | sample S1TSphgellanicum_2_FD_89695 | JGI IMG/M metagenome (GOLD analysis project Ga0116231, IMG submission 89695) | Host-associated microbial communities from peat moss isolated from Minnesota, USA - S1T2_Fd - Sphagnum magellanicum MG | ecosystem: Host-associated > Plants > Peat moss > Unclassified...
GATGGTGTTTAATGTTTTGTATTGTGCTGAAGTGTTTTTTCTTTCGCTTTGGTTAATCTTGTGGTTTTGTTGCTTATAGTTAGTGCTAACACTTGTTAGTCATTAGCTCTTAAGGATGGTGTTCAATGTTTTGTATTGTGCTTAAATGTTTTTTCTTTTGCTTTGGTTAATCTTGTGGTTTTGTTGCTTGTAGTTAGTGCTAATACTCATTAGTCATTAACTCTTGTCATTGCGCTTTTGTTGTTCATCACCTCCTTGTTGTGCATTCTCATTGTTTTTTTCTTTGCTATGTTTTATTGGTGTTTGTTATCATCTTTTTCCACTCTTGTTGTTTGTCGGCTCCTCATTGTGTTTTGTTATAATTGTTCATTGGCGTCTCTTTACTATGTTTGTTCTTATTCGTTAACACCTTTGTGTTGTGTTTTATTGGTGTTTTATCACTCCTCTTTGTAATGCTATGTTGGTGTTCATTAGTGCCTCTTTGATTTGTTTTGTTGGTGCTTGTCAACGCCTCCTTTCTATGTTCAATTATTGTTCGTCAACACTTCCTTGCTATGTTCTATTGGTGTTCCTTGATGTCTCCTTGTTGTATGTTAATGCTCATTGACATTTTCTTATAACATCTTTTTGATTGCCAACACTTCAATTACCGCTTTAACCCCTAGTGCTTTTCATCACCCTTTTATTATGCATTCTTATTGTTTGTCAATGCCTCCTTGTTGTGCTTTATTGGTGTTTTTTAGGTTTTCACAGTAAATTTTTCCCTACATTTTTTTTATGCAGGTGTGGAAAAAGATAATTTCCAACTTCTTTTCAACTCCAATGTTTTTTTTTTTTTTTTTAAGTTGGAAATTTTTTTTTTGAGAAGTTTTTTTTTTATTTTTTTTTTTTTTTTTTTTTTTCTTTTTTTTTTTTTTTTTTTTTTTTTAGTTGGAATTTTTTTCTTTTATGTGTTTTTTTTTTAATTATTTTTTTCATTTTATGTTGCCTTAATTTGTTTTCAAATGTGTGTTTCAATTTACTTCAAATTTTTTTATTAAACATGTTTTTTCTTTTAAGTTAATTATTTGACATATTGTGTGTATTAAGTCATGTATAGGACCAAAAGCCCACTTGTACATAAATTTTCACACATTAAAACATTTTTTTTTCACATCTTTTACTTCAATAATCTTGTAAATACTTGTAATTGCTTTAGTTGCTTGTAATTTCCTTCTAAATGTTTTTTAAATATTTTTTGGATGTTTTAGGTAACTAAAACCGAAACCCATAATTTTGGTCAATTTTTTTTTTTTTAATTTCTCATCTAGCCTATCTAAAATTAAATGTTAAAGAATGAAATCAAGTCAAAATGAAAATGTGATGGTAATTGATGGTGAAAATGAAATTGGTTTCAATGAATGGAATATGGAAAATGGAAATTTTGAATGGCAATTTCCAAACAAAACAAAATATAACAAAAGAAATAACAAAACCAAATGGATGAAATGAAATGGAAAGGAACCTTCAAACATTGCATGTTCAAAGGAAAATATAGAAAGGGCATAATAGGAATGCAATTTGTTGGGATTTTTATTGTGTAAATGATGACAAAGAAGTTCATCCTAGAAATTGTCAAATCATGAAATGTTTGTTTTTTTACAATAGTCTTGTGCATGCTCTTATTCCAAACACAAAAGAAGAAAGGGGGGGCTTATAACATATTATAAGACATTTGGTACAACAATTTTGAAAAAAACATGTGGATGGTGATCATGTGGTAATTGTCAAAAAAATTGAGGAAATAATAAATGCTCTAGTAAAAGCAACTTTTGAAAAACAACCAAAAAAAAGGCCTTAATGTTTCAAGAAATGAAATATTTAAGGTTTTGTTTTATCAAAGATCCTTTTTTAAAAGATGATGAATAGTAGAAAGATTTTTTGCAAGACCTTGGCCTTCTAATTATGAAAATCAATGGCCATTGCAATTTGTGGAAAAATGTTTGGTTCAAACATCTAATTTTACATTTGTGTCCTTGGGTTGTCTTCCCTTCTAAAAAATGTTTTTTCATGAAGTATTACCTAAATTGATGGAAAAAACAAAACAAGTATATGTTTTACCGAAATTGGTAGATTGTATATATTTTAACAAGTTTTGACTTATGGATGTTCAAAGGGCCACATGCTATTTTTGGTTTTGTGATCTTAACTTTTTTTAATTTAATTAACAACGTAATCCAATGAATATTGGGTTGTTTGAAACAACAAAAACTACTAGTCAAGCCTCGGCCATTAATATGACAAAACTGCTTGATCAATATGGATTGAGGAAAAAAATTATTTCATATGTGAAAGATAAATGGTCAAATTTAAATGCAAAGATAGTCATTACTTCGAAATCAATTGTCAAATGTCAATTTGTACCTTTAAATGAAAATTTCCAAGGCATTTGTTTTGGCCATGTTTTTTCTAAGGCATGTCAATATCCTACAACTAATGAGAAGGTGTGCAAAAAGCTTAGATATATTTCTATCAAGTCTACTTAGTCAAATTTGCAAAAGTGTATAACTTCACCTAAAAAGTTGAGGATGGGCAAACATGAATGGAATAAGGCATGTTTAAAATTCAAACATTTTCCCTAGAAAATTGAATACTCCAATACTAAAAATAAGGTGAATTTTTTATCTTTAACATATTTATTTATTTATTTATTTATTTATTTTGTTATTCAAATTTTTTTTAATACATATATCAACATTTTTTTAATTTTGGTTGCAAGTTTGTTAATAAAACCGTTATGTTTCAACAGGTTTTGCAATTCAAAAATATTATTATCCTTTGCTAAATAAGCAAAATATTGTTAAAATCAATGGCAAGGTGGCCCCTCTTCTTACTTGACACATTTTCTTAAATAATTGTGGATTATCTTTCTCATGTTGTGAGTGCAAGTGGTGGCTGATTGAAAAGGATTTAAATTTCGAAGGGAATTAGAGAGGACTTTGAAAGTGCTTTTGAACAGGATGAACTTTTGGACATATAAAATGTTTGCAAAATCCATTTGATTCTCTTTTTTTTAATCATTTTAAAATTTTAAAAATCAATTTTTGAAATAACAAAAATTTTGATACCCATGGAGTAAGAACTGCCTTTGAAAATCAACTGGTATGAATAATTGTCTGGGAACTGACACTATGAAACTCCCGGGGCGGCGGGGGGTGGGGGATCAACATACCATTCAGCACCCTCTTGCATCCCTAAATGTCACAGTTTACACTATTGAACTAACACATGGACATCATGGTGACGAGCCAATGTATCTCATTGAAGAATCAGAGGTAGTGAATATGCTCCCTAGCAAGGAAGTCACAGCCAGAAAGAGGAAAAATTAAGCATACTGGCATCTAAGAGAAGCCACTACCCTGAAGCTAAGTGCATTGCAGTCAAGCAGTGTTTGGGACCTGCTGTGTGAGAACTCTACAAAACTCTATGAACTGCACTTTGAGATGTTCTTTAATTCTAACCAGTGAAATGGGCAGACAGTGTCAATGTCATGTTCAATAGTGTGTGCAAAAGATGGTGCATAGTTACAAATTGAATTAATGTTGAAAAACAACTGAACCTAATGAAACTGTATACACCGCTGCTGTAGGCATCCTTGACATCTAGGTGAGTTCTCACAAATAGGTCCAGCACAATGTGAAGGCCAAGTTGGAACCCAAATTCCCAAGGGCCGGTCTGAGCATCATCTGAAGTATCAGGTCAGAAACTTGAACTGCTGAATATGAATTGATGTAGATTGCCTGCACTGCTCTTTTGATGAACTAGCCTTCATCAACTAAACCACAGCACCTCAAATCATAATCACACTTTCTATGGTCTGCAACATTTGAAGGGAACCACAAAATTTACTTTCACTATGGAAAGGACCAGGAGAGAGTAAATACTCCCCACTTAGTTCACATTGAACTAAGTTGTCAGTTGTCTCAAACAGAATATCTTGCACATGCTTTGATGTGGAAATTATCAACATCAGGAGGGAACTTAGGTTTCCTCATAAGAATCTTGTCTATATCAATGTTAATGCAGTATAGTCAAGCTGGGAAGGCATCAAAGACGAGATGCCACAAGGACAGCAGGGATTTATCAATGGACATGCAAGAAATAACTTGGAGGAATGATTTTACTTAAGATTGTTGAGTTCTACCCAACAATCTATAAACCCTAAACCATAAACAATCAATAACTGAAATTGGTCTAGAGGTGGAGATAGAAAATGTTGAAAACACTGTCAAAATGCAAAGAAGCTAACCATAAAAGGTAACATTTACTGTCAAGGTACCTTACATATTCCTTTCTGAACCAAGAGTTCCGAGTCCAAAGCCTTTGGGACATCAGCATTCATTTCCTCTAAGGCTACCCACCTCCTCCTCTGGTCTGCACACCCTCCCAAAACAGCAAATCCACATCACAATAAGACATGCTTTTTCTGTACAAATTTATCAATGATTTCATACTACAAACAGCAGGCTGACAATGTAAAGCAAGCTTAAGCTAGTCAGCAGGAGGTAAAAACAATGTTAATTTGTGTCATGGATGCTTGGTTCATGATTATTACCAAGAGTTTTCTCTGCCTTCTCAACAGCAGCTTCTAGCTGTGCTTCTGATGGGAGCAGACCTAAGAAGGGTAGTGGCAGTAGTGATGACACATTGCAAATCACCAAGAGAAGTGCCAAGTTATGAAAGTTCCCAGCAGTCACCCCAAGTAGTTTTGTGAGCCCTGCACCGAGCAACCCGCCTGTCATGCTTCCCCCATTGCAGATGGACATCAGGGTTGCAAAAAGTGTCGCCTCTACACCTGGTGGGCAAAGCCTTGCTGCCAGCACTAGTATGGGCATAAAAGAGACCTGAATAAAACACAAAACTCCACATTGAGAGACAAATTCTTCTGCTGTTGCCATTTGAGTCTTCAGCTCAATTGAATTGAAGTCAGCATGGGAGAGAGCTAACAAAACATGCACTACTTGAAAACATTTTCTGTGAGGTTCCAAAGCTCTTCCAAAAGAGTTATCCTGAACATCAAACCTGAGATAAAAATTGCATGTCCACAAAGATTCAGTGAAATATGGGAGTTGTGGAAACACACCTGAGCAAGCACGGACAGGACAAGAGAATCACCCACAGAAAACCACTTGTCACTGATTCCTAGGGTTCTGTTTATGCCTGTAACTAGCAATAACTGGAACAAGAAAGTCCTGTGTTAGTAGTACACAAATATCCCTTGACAGATAAATCCAATCTCTTGCAAAATCTTACCACCCTGCTAGTTTTGCAAACAGAACTAACCTGTGTGAGCCCCAAAAGTGTTCCTAATATGGTGGTCCAGAGGAACATTTTCTTAAGGATGACATGCTTCAAGAAGCTATTGTACACTGCAACACCAGCAAGAGTTGCAACTGCTACCACAAGTTGCACACGCCCCAAGAACTCAGGCTGAAACTCTAGCTTGTTTGTCCTGGCACCCCAAAAGAATGTCCATTCAGAACATTCCAATATATAAAATGGTAGATTGGGTAGAGCTTCTTCTGTACAGTTCATGTATCTTTCCAAGCAAAAATTATGACAGCTCTTCCCTGAGAAATACACATAACTACACTTTGTAAATTCAAGGCATGATACTTACAGGAAAAAGAACATGGCTTTGTCAGATGTTGGAGTTGCTTGCCACAAAAGGATGAAGAGAGTGGGCATATGAATGTTAGGCTCCTTGAATGTTTCCCACAAATAACCCAGTTGAATTTTTGATGTTTCCAAAAACCCAATGGGGGCCCCAGTCTCATCAGGCTCTGCCGATTCACTATCCTGCAGGCCAACCCTGCCACTCATATGGAAGGGTTTCTCATGGACTAGGCCTGCCACAACTGAGGTTATGAGAGGTAAAAGTGCTGTTACACCAAAGACAAACCTGCAGACAGGATTTGCTTCAGGTTAGTATTTGTCCTCATCTACTACATAATTTGTCAATTAATAAAGGTATTCTATTTTGTCAAACAGTTCAATCCATCATATGTAGAAATTCCACCACTGTAAACATCCATATTTTCATGCGTTGTGAGCCCATTAGGATTCTCAGCACACAGAAGGTTAAGTCACCTTACCTCACACCAAACTTTTCTACAAAGTAGCCACTGAAATAAGCACTAACAATGCCTCCAATTGCAGAAGATCCCCAACATAAGGACTGGAGGGAGCCAGATGTTCCTTGTGACTCACCACGTGCTCTCTCTACCACCATGGAATCTACCACCTGCACAAGCCCATCAGCAGACTCTGCTCAAGAAACACTATGACCAGCATGCCAACTATTGCTCAAGAGAAAGCCTAAAACTAGAATGTAAACATGTGCTCCATTTTTCTCTTGAAACAAGAAGTTTTGCAGTTGAGATACAAAACCCAGTGTGCACTCCATTTGGAAGTTGGAGTATGACATAATGTTAGCTCAGCATATGAAGGTGATCATTGTGAAAGTGAGTACCCTAACTAACCACTGATTGGAAGACAACAGCCTAGTAGGTAATAAAAGTAAAACTTGTCACATGTAATCTCACAGAAACTGACTGAAACCGAATGACCCAGCAGCTTGCAAATGTAGTTCATTAATCTGCACTTACAACATCTGAGAAGGCAACAGAGAGAGAGCTGAGGAAAATCGTGGCGATGGCAGCATACTTATTGTTCACTACTGTGGCCAGTGTCCCCCATGAAAATGCCCCAACCAAGCCACAGAGCACCAAATATGACCGCCTTCGATACCCAAACAATGGCAATCCATCACTGCATTCACCAATTCCCCTCCCTTTTCAATCTCCTATTCTTAATATCATGAGAGGTTGTCCTTTCAACTTATAGTACTATGAATACATCCCTCACTGCCTAAACCATTATTCTTAATCCAAGTGGTGCCAATTCAGCATCCAAATGGAACACTTTCTAAATTTATCCATAAGTCATGCAGCATCCAAATCAACAGCTGTAAATTCTCACCTACGACTTCCTGCAAAGTTCATTCTATTTCAATGCAGCAACATGAAAACAAGGATGATATCACCCATGGATGATGGCAAAAGAGTTGAGCTGTAAATGCTTTTACCTTATGAAACCATAAATGGGTTTAATAAGCCAGGGAAGATCTGAGAATCTTGACAAAAGAGCCGCCTGCAATGTAAGGGTTTTTTAGGGTTTGGGTCCTCAACATACCATCATCAATAATCAATGCATCACAACTTGGGTCATTTGCAAGCTTGGAAAAACCAAACATTGTAAGTATGTGAACACTGATTAAAGAAAAGAAGCAAAAAAGGAACAAAAATAACTAAAATGATGAGACCCAGTAGTTTGCAGCTCACCTCTGCAGGGTCAAGATGGAGGCTATCTTTCAGGAAAAAATCCAGAGCTAGGAGTGGAAGGCTTAGAATGCCCTGCACAAAGTACACCATTGCAATTGCTACTGTGTCTGGTGACACTTCAACTCCAAATAGCTGACATCCTTTCTTCTCCAACTTCTGTGCATCATCCCTTCCAATTTTCCTATCACTCTGAGTCACCCTCAAACTGCTACCATCTTCATCAAGAGGTTGTTTCTCACCATCATTGAGGCATTGAGTTGGGTTTGTCAGAGGAAGCTCTGCAGAAAAGATTCACTATCAGGATAAACAATTGGAATCAGCATTTTTCTTCTTTGATGGCAGAAAAGAACATAATTTTACTTTCACAACATCATCAATAATGACAATTGTACGAAATCCAGCAATGATGCAGCTCACTAGGTCAACCATTGATCCAAAGCATTGGAGCCTCCATGCTTGCTTCTGGTCAGATTAGTCATCTACATTTCCTATGTTAGAGGAATGAGAAATTGACCCCATCCAACATGCAATTAGTAAGTACAATACCAATGAAAAAACAGTCACTCAAGGTTGTCTGAAGACACAGCATCAATTCATTGGTTTGTGGCAAACTCAAAGACAGTCAGGAACAAACAACTCACCGGTCTCTGAAACTACAGTAGTTTCTTGGGCACAAATGGCCACATAGAGATTCTTGTCTGGAAGCTCCCCTGCTTTCTGCTGAGTTGCTTTCGACACTTGACCCATAATTGGTGTAGCAATTCCAGCTATTGGATAAGTCCACCAACTGCCCTTGCTCCAAGGTGAGACCCCATTCACCAAGATGCAAATTTCAGTCTTATTTCAATTTTGACATGTTTCCAGGTTTTCTGCCTTGCTTATTACCAAGCTATTTTTGCTACAAATTTCCTGGTACAGCAGAAACAACAGGAGGTTATAGGTACATCACAAGCCATGATTCCAATACAACAAATGCTGTCCAATCCAGTATATCAAAAATTGAAGCACCCTTCACAATGATGAGGGAACACTGATAAATCAAATTCATTGGCAATTTTTAGAGAATCTATGCAGCATTTGTGAAATACACCAGCGGTTGTTCAGAGCCTATGAAAAAGGTATCTAACTATGTGGAAAAGAAAAATGAGCTTCCAAATCTACCTTTGGAAGAAGAGATAGTTGATAAGTGCCAAAGAGACTGTAGGATTCACCAAACAAGAGAGCAGATATTGCCACAGAAACCTTAAAAAATGGCCTTCGCAAGTGTGGAACAGATTAGTGTAAAGGAGCAAAAGTTTATGAAGTTTTTGTCCACAACAAAATATCTAGGGGTTTTTCCAAATTTTCTACTACACTGCGAAGCTTCAGAAAAACTGAGAACTTGGGTCAAAGTGAAGAAAAGAAGACCCATTACCTGTAACTGGATGATGATGATGTTCCGAACTTGATACCAAAACTTTTTCAGGAGCAGGTGAAGATTGTGACAAAATCGCAGATTCGGCACACTTACTAGCACCCCTCCCAGGGAAGCTCTGAGCTTTCGGTCACCTATTCCCAAAACAGAAGAACACTCAACGCAGAAATGTTTTATAGCCCACAGATCCCTATTCTACAACACCCAGATCTCCCCGATTTCATTTTCTGAAGAAGCGTGGCAGCCAGATCCTAAACCATCCAAACCAAGAGAGAAAAAGTAATAAATCCTCTCTCTCTCTCTCTCTCTCTCTCTCCTAGTTCTTCGGCAATTTTTAGGCACCAAATGTAGAAAGATTGCGGGCACCACAGAATCATGTGAACTGATGAGAATCATATTGAATAACATGTTTGATTAAGGTAACCCAACAGATCGTGTCCACTCCAGCAAAATCACAACGAAACACGACAAGAACGACGATGATATCGCCTGTACAAAGAATCACAAAACTATCCTAAAATTTCGCCCCCCATAAGTGAAGAAATCCTTTCACCGGGCACAAACAAAATGCCTTAGAAAGACAGACCCTTTGCCTTGCAAATGGCTTCGTTCATCACAACTCCAAGACAGATTCTCTCTCTCTCTCTCTCTCTCTCTCTCTCTCATTTGAAAATTGCGTCATGAAAACGGTGAAGGAATGCAAGGGTGAGTAAGTACCTGGGAAGAACGATTGCTGAGACTTGGGAGGCGATCGAGGTGACCAGGAGATTTGGAGACAGTAAGAAGGTTTGCCTGGAGCTAAGCAGACATGCATTCCAAGAGCGTGTTTGATATGTTTTCAGACCGATTTTGCCACCAGTTTAGCAGACATGCTTTGCCCCTTTCTCAGCAACAGACTTTGTCACTTCACCACTAGCACCAGCAGCAGATGTGCTCTTGGTTTTTGTTTTCATTGTGGCCCCCACATACTTAGGTACCATACGTACATACAGGGGAGGGAACCCACCACAAAACTATCACAAAGTAAGATGATGGTTCATTGGGAATGAATGGTATTTTATCGTGGATAATTTGTGCCTCAAGGTTGTGATATCCAAGATTAGCAGTGACCCCCCCAAACCTTTTGGACATTAAGTAAGATCCACTTTATACTAGGGCCCAACAATTGGCCCCCAACTCGAAACAGAGCTTTCCTATTGGTCGAATGCTCAAAATTGGGCCCCTTGGCTTAATAGTAGGACCAAAGAATGATGTTGCCATTTACGCTTACTTACTTACTTACTTACAATTTAGCGTCATTAAGTGGGCCAAACAGCGCCCGGGCCAGAGCCCAATACGCTGCATTCTTTTTGGAGCCAAAGTTTTTGGTCAAACCCATGGAAAAGAATTGCCCATAAGAATAAAAACCTAACTTTCTTCTAAAGCTTTTTGTTTGTGCTTGGTGAAAGGATTTATTATCATTAATTTATTAGTCGTCATCGTACACATAGCATATTTTTAAATGTGCATGCAACCAACCGGGGGAGCAGTAACGTACACGAAGGAGAAAAATCGTCTAAAGGCAACATAGTTTTCTGAAAATGAAATATTTTGTCACAAATTCTCTTTTTGGAAAAAACAAATTGACCTAAAAGCCACAGAAAACTTTTTTAAATAATGAAATAATGTCACCAGTTAAGTCGAAATCTGCCTGGGGATGTTCGCCACCCATGAGGAAATTGGGAGGAAAAAAAATCTGCTGAATTAAACTCATAAAAAATATCACACTTATGATGGAATATGAATAAATTCAAGGAATTCTCAATAATAATTATTACTTTTTTTGTCAATTAGAGTACATCTCTTGACTTTTGTTCATGATGGGCTATCTGAAATCCAAAGGCCTAGAAAGATTTAAGGAATGCCTTATCTAAGGACTGTAGTTACTTACGTAGTACCATGGCAAGTTTGACACTAATTCTATTAATTTCAAAAATGTCGAAATTTTCCACCCAAAAAATTTTTTAACTAAAATTTTGTGAAGGGATTTAATAGAGAATTTTTCAAATATTTTCAAATTTCCTATTTCCAAAATGGAATCTTCAAAATTAAATAATGAATTGAACATTGAAATGTTGAACTTACGATGGTACTATGGTAATCTGTTTTGCTGCATTCGCTCTTTCATAGTCACATTGCATTGGGTATTGGGAACCAAAAACAATCAAGGTGCACGGGCAGTGGGCATGCCCTTCTCTTACGCGAAGGACAGGTACTCTTTTTTGTTTAGCTATCTTGCCCTTTTGTAGATTGCTTTCCAACAGTCTTCTCCTCCATTGGTCTGTCATTCCGCCCTTATCTTGTTGCCTAGGTGACTTGCAGACTAAAATTGGGATTGCAAATAGGTGGGAGACTATACCTAAACCTTCAGGCACGGATTACACATTCACTTGGGTCGTCTTCAAGACCTTAGGTGAACCAGCGTTAGGATTGCAGGGTCCACGTTTGGGGTGCAAAAAAATTTGTGCATTTTTTTTAAGAATTGCAAGTTTTGGAACACATTGTGTTTTTTTCAGAGGAACACCATGTGCTCACACATTTATGACGCCCACATTGCCAAGGACAATAATGTCTCGTTGATGTGGCACCAACATGGCATTGAATGTGGTGTTTCATGTGGCACCTTAGAACACTTGGGAACTCACGTTCCCAAAGAGAAACACATATTCACATGTTTTGGCATCTTCCTCACATCACACATGGAAACAAGCTTTATAGTTGGTAACCCTTGGCCTGTAAAGAAAATGCACATCCCACATGGAAACAAGCTTTATAGGTAGTTGGTAACCCTTGGCCTGTAAAGAGAACGTACGTTCCCATGTTGAGGTACATTTTAAAAACATTGAACCTTTATTTCCAAAACATATATCATTTCAAAAAAGTCTATGCCAACAAAGATGTTTTTTGAAATGACATAAGTTTTTTTTTTTTAAACTGAATTGTTGTTTTTTGAAACCATATAAGTTTTAGCAAAAAAAATAAACTCGTTTCATTTTTCTGAAACCTACGTCATTTCAGTAAACATAAAGGTTCTTTTTTTATGACATAATTTTTGCAAAAAAAACTGTGGTTTTTCCTTTTTTTAAAACTTACGTCACCTACATGGACAGATGGTTTTTTTGAAATGAAAGTTTTGGAAAGAAGCAAGTGAAAAAATATGAACCTTTTTTCTTTTTAAAAAAGCTTATGTCATTTTAAAGAAAACTTATGTCATTGTACGTTTTTTTAAACATAAAGGAAGAAGTTTTGGGGGGGGGGAGGGAAAGAAAACTGAAAAATAAAATTAAAAAATTTTAAATCATAATTTTGCTGAAATGACATATGTTTTGGAAAAAAAAACTAGGATAAAGTTGAACCTTTTTTTCTCAAAACCTACGTCATTTCAAAAAAACTAAATGGGATCATTTTAAAAACATTGTATTTTTTTACGGGATAGGGGTTCTCAATTGGGAACACGTGTTCCCAATGCATTCCTGAGTTCCATGTCAACACCACATAGGTGCCACCTCAACATCACATTAGTGTCACATGAGATGTCACATATGAGGTATCACATATGAGGTGTCACATAAGAGTCACATTCACAACATGTTATGCCCCCCCATCAATGTGTCTATCATAAATGTGTGGTCACATCAAGTTCCTACAAATAAATGTGCCCCAAACCTTGAAAAATTTTGGGTTGCATGACAAGCTCCACACCCCACGCTCCACCTTACACCCTAGCCTCACACCCATAAACCCCAACTTTGTGCAACCCCAACTTTGTGCACCCCCAACAACCAATCTCCCATCAATACAAGATGTTTTGGATGAATAATTTTTATATGTGGGTTTGGTCAATAAGTGTGTTTGCGCTAGTAAATTTGCTTAAGATTTAATGCTTGTAAAAGGCACCTCACAATAAAATATTCACTTTTGATTGGTGGGTTATGATGGTTGGCCCAAATAATTGAATTTAAATATTATAATACCATGGCAAGTTCAACATTTCAATGTCAAATAATTGTTTTGTTTGAAATTTTCATGTCAAAAAATTAAACATTTTAAAATATTTTAAAATAATTTTTTTTCAAATTTTCAGTGTTTTCAAAATTAATGTAATTTTTTTAGAACTACCAAGGTATTATAATCTTTCACCTTGTATAGTCTTTCTTTTACAAATTTTCACAACTTCCCAAAAAAAATGAAAAAAAACAAAAGTTTTGTGAATTTGAAAAACAAATTGCCATTTTTTGAAATAAAAATAATTAACCACATCTAAACCTAGGCATTTCCTAGGTCATCACTTGTAATAATATTTTTGTAAAAATGTTATATAGTCCACCTAGGACAATTTAATGTTAATTTATGTTGGGGATCTTTACCAATGGACCTACTTGAAGATTTGACCATGGCATCTATCAAGGGTGAAATGTTTTCTATGGCATGGTAAGGTAAAACTTTTAATGCCAATTGGTCAAATTTTCCATGGCATTTATCATGATCAATTATCAATAGCAAGGATGTTAACATCACTAAACATTACATTTGAAATGCACATCTTAAGTTTGTAACCATCAAGCTCCATCTTCACCTTCTTTTGTCTCCAAGAAGATTACAAAATTGCATTATCTTGTCATCATCAAGTTTTTTAACGTTGTTACCAAACTTTTGTTCATGGCACATGTTCTCATAATTCTAAGTTCATGTATTGATTCATTAAGCTTTAAAGAGTATTGTTCTTAGAACTTGCCACTTCATCATAAGCTTCTAATCTCACAAAATTACAATAAAATTTGTTGGAAAATTGTAAAACAATGTCTATGCAAAATCTATGGGCTTCAAAATGTAAAAATGGCATGAAAAATATATATTTTATCTCTATATAAATGATTTTTTGTACTTATGATGTTATGATGTGAAATACATACAATTTACATTTTAACTAAATTCATCCAATTATCATGATGCAATTTTGCATAAAGTTATGTAATTTTTGTGTCTTATTAAACATGAACATTCACATATGTCATTCAAAAACAATGTCTCATCTATTTGAATATTTAAGATATTAAATATGTACAAATATTATTCATAATACGGAATTCATGAGATTTTTGTATGAACCTATGAAAGGTAATTTTGTATAAAATTTGTAGAAACCTATGAAGCATAGTAAATTTGTAATGTTGCCGAAATGTGAAGGGCATGCAAAAAGGTGGGTTTTCAATTACATATAGTAAAGGATGTTGTGAAGCATCATTTCATCCATCTTTCCCATCATCCATCCGTCCCGTCATGGTCTATTTACTTCGACGAGGCGGAGAAAGAGTGGAATACAGATGCGGTGCGACAAAGAAAGCAATAGGAAGAGATGGCACACATGCCAAAGCGCTATAATCATAAGCATCCATCAAAAAATGAACCAACTACAAAAGGAACTCACCCCATCTCCTGTGGCCTTCTTGCCCTTTTTGCCTTTCCGCTTCTTAGCTTCTGCAAAGAGAGCTCTTGCTTCCTCAAGCTCCTTTTCTTCAATCTCCTTTCGAATCCTTGCTTCCTCTCGCCTTATTGACTCATTTGCAAGCCTCTTGGCCTCAACCTCTTCTATCAGACATTGTTGCTTCAATTTCTTTGATTCCTCTTCTTTTTCTTACATCCACGAAATGCAATCAACTCACCTGTAAGGCATGTTGAAGGATAGAGATGTGCTGGAAACTTGCATCACCTAAACAAAAAGCACCGGAACCACATAAGATGACAAGGGAATGACTTTCCACCCACCATTTCAAACATTTGCCTTTCCTATTCTTCCTTTCTCCTTTTAATCAAGACCTTGCCTGCCAACAGTTTCTTATGTTCTTTCTCAACAATGACTTCAAGCTCAGAAAATGACTAACTCTGCCTGGAGGGCTTGTCATGCGTAGGTGGTTGAATCATGTTGATAGCACAGGGATTTATGTCGTATATAAAGAGGTTTTGGAAATGTAGTTTGTAATTATAATTTTGTAATATGTACCGTCAAATACACACACACATGTGCATTAAGCACGAGGTTCAAACTAGTAACTATGTAATATTGTGCAATGATGCACAAAAGTTCTATATCCAAAAATAACGGTTTCCTTTAGAAATTACCCAAGGCTTAGACACCTAAGGTTGTCAAGCTAGGGATATTTTTTTAGGCAACTTTAAATATTTTATGTATGGAGTTTTTTTGATATCAATGAATTTGTTAAATCATATAAGTCAAAAATAGTTATGGATTTTCAAGGTTACAAACCATATATTTGGAAACAAAGGCTTATAGATGTAAATGACACCCACCCAACAATGTTTGGTACCATTTTCCTTTTTCAATAAGACATGGTTATTTCATACAATTATAATTATATGATTAGATGGTATTTAGGTGGGGAAGTATATATTAAAAGTTTTGTCAACTTGCTTGATTGAATTTACGTTAATATTAAGTTAAACCAAATAAGATTTAACTAGACTCCATTTTTTACACTTGGAACCTCAAATTTAGATGTGAAAGGAGCTTCACATTTCCAAATGTTTTGAATTACTCCATTGCACGTTTTGGAGTTTCATTTTTAATGTTTTGAAACTCCGTATCATGTTTGTGAATGAATATGTTGTTGGCATGATATTTGTTGGATTGTATTGATGCTTGTGTTTTTTGCCTTGCAAATGAATGATGTTTAGTGTTATGTGTTATGCTTTTGTGAAAGTTAACTATTATTTGGTTGATAATTATGACAACAATGGATGTAAATACTTGATCAAATGGGAAAACACACAACAACATTTTGTAAAAAGGTGAGAGTTCACATTGATCCATTGATTAATTAAGTGAGAACACAATAAGGTAAATTAAACGATGCAAGTATGGTAAAACAGACCAAAAAAACCCAATATCCATTTGCATCTTGTATTGAATGCATATAAAATAAAACATCAAAATGAGTGGACATACTTGCAATAGAAAACCTTTCATTTCCTATGTTACACTTAACAAATTCAACTTCCAAAAGGTTCAAAAACAAGTAAATTTCAAAAGTAAACAAAAAATAATTTAGAAAATGGGTGGTGAATCCAATTGAAGGTGTTTGGGGACCCTTCAACACAAAATACTTAATGAAGTACACTTTGATTATCTTAGAATATAAATATAATTGTATTTTAGGGCACCACGTCAAAAATATTTTTTATATATTCTTCTTATTAGAACATATTTTTGAAACACATACATGAAACAAAATACCAAATTACAAAAAAATAGATTTGGATTTTTTCATTTTAGTTATTGAATTAATTTGGAAATAATACTAAATGACAATATATTTTTGGAAGTCAAAAGAATAAGAACCAAAGATCAAAAGTGAAACCCATAATTGAACGCTCCACATTTTGGAATAATTTTATTACATGTTCTATAATATTGATGTATGCACTATAATTTTTGAACTTTTATTTTGTCCAAGTTGCTTTCCCACATTGCCAAGTGTGTTTTCATCCAATCTTCTAATGTTTTTAATGTTGTAAAGTCTTTTTAATTTTGGAAAAGAGATTATGATGGCAAGAATAATAAGACAACATAAACTTTCACATGTTAAACACTTGGTGTAAATTAAAGCATTAAGTCAAAGGCATGAACTTGAAATTTTAAAAAATTAAACAAATGGATAGCCAAACCCACCTTTGTGTTTTGGGAATGTTTTCATCCATGGGCCTTACTAAATGTAAAACACAAGGGGTGTGTCCACACTAATAGGAGCGACACTTCTCATTTTTGGATTTGCTTGTTTAATTTTTTATTCTTAGAATATTTTGAAAAAATGTATTTAAAAAAGAAATTAAACATGTTTAAATTTTCCTTAAGAATCCTAAGGCAAATTAGCTATTTGCAACATATGGAAAAATTCATGAAATGATAATTATAACAAACCAATTATGTTCAATTATTGTTTGCTCAAAAAGGAGAAAAGTAGCACCTTAAGTTTTTGAAGTGGCACCTTATAAAGCTCAAAACCTAAGAACATGCCCAACAAAAATGATAAAATGCCTTGCACAATACTTTTTGGATGAGGATTTGCAATTAAACATGATGAAGTTGCTTGGGGCTAGTAAAAATCCACATGTTAGCAAGGCCTTCCAATAAGGCTAGTAGCAAGAAATGACTATTTTTTAATGGCCGATTGTAATGATGGGTGTAGGTGGTGGGTGTCAAATATTAGTTAATTATTTTTTATGGTTCAATTTTTAAGGTTTATGGTAGGGATGGGGGAGAACCTAACATTGAAGGTTAAACACATGTGCTAAACACTAATAGAATATCAAATGAACATTGTCATTGCACATGTTAATCTAGGGTGCTTAAGTGTATTTTGATGAACAATTTGCACAATATAAGGGGCCTCCTTTAACACCAAAATAAAATAATAAATGTCTTACTTAATTGACAAATACATGTTACATGGAAAAGTTATTATTTGATTTGGTTAGGTATCAAATGTTAGAGGATGTCATGATGGAAGTTGGAAGTACATAAATAATTGAAGGCATGTTAAATATTGTTTATCTTTTGAATCCATTGCAACAATGATAAAAGAAGTGTTGATTGTTTAAATACAAATTATGTGACCAAGAACCAACATTGTTAAAGAATAAAACCAATTGAAAGTGGATGTTCTTGTCATCATCATTCTTAATTTTGAGAATGTCCTTCAAATGTTTTTTCAATGCATAGAATCAAGTTTGAACTTTGAACCCAAAATTCCTTTTAAACTTGTTATGTCTCCTAGTTAGTAGTAATAAAAATTGTTACTAAAACTAGTTTTCTACTCAATATTAAAAGATTACCCATTAGCTTTTACACTATATTAATTTTTCATAAAACTAGTGATAGCAATCATATGATATGCAAAGTATTCATGTCTTGACATTTGCAAAAGAATGCTTTTTCTATAACTAAAATTTCAAAATTATGGTTGGAAACAATTACATTCAAAGTTCAACTTCATTCACCTAAATAAAAAATGGATTTAAAACTTTTAAATGGCTAGCTTTTATTTTGAAAACATTATCACTTAGAGCCAAAGAATGGCAATAAATGTCTTATGATGAAAAAAAATGAGATTGACAATGTTTTGATCTTAAAATGATTGGTACATGAGTTTGAATAGTTATAAGATTTGAATAATTTATAATTATTCTTTCAAATAACTTTCAACAAGCATATTCCAAAACATTGATTTTTATTTTCTTTTGATTATTTGTGCTATTAATCAAAGATATCATTTGCAAAATAATACCATTCAAACAAATAACAATATTCATATACATATAAATAATGAAATCATGAATGGTGCAAAAAGTTAATAAAACATGTTGGCATTTCAAATAATTATTAACTTAGCTCACTAATTACTATATAACCTACAATTGACATTCATCATTTCTTCACCAAATATTTATTTATTTTAGATAACGAGGTTCAATAATTTCAATTTTGATTTTTCAAAATTTCAACAATTGAAAATTAAATATGCAAAGTACACCTTGTGTTGTGTATTTGTAATAATAACCTAATGGTTGGAACAATAAAAACAATTTACTAGTTAGGAGTTAAAATTTCAACAAATATCAATTTTTTTGCTAAACATCAATTGTAGGTATGATATAAAATATCATACTATAATGCCTAAATTTGAATGTTAGGTGCATTTTTAGCACCCTACACATCTATATCCAACCATTCTTCAATTGCTTGAAAGAATTACAAAAAGTTGTCATCTTAAAACAATTTCTAGTTCAATTTCCTTTAAGAGGAACTACATTGTAAGGGATTAGTCTTACATGCCTTATTTCATTTGTTTAACCATGGTGGCCCTTTTTATGTGGGTCTTACTTCGTTTAAGTAACATGGTACTTAAATAGGTTCAATAGTTGACTTATTAATCTTATTCAATTGTTGAAGGTCAAATCCCAAGGGGGTATCTTCCCAATCCTTATAAACGTAGATTAGTAATACACATGAAAATTTGAGTCCTTGTCTCTATTTGAAGTTGGAGGGGGACATTCATGATTGGCGTACTACTTTTTGGACACAAGACCCAAGGACTTTTATCTTCCAAATACTAAGTTTACATGGAATAAATTTAAGTGCAAAATATTGGATAATTCAAATTATGCTAATTTTCATGGTGATGGTGATTTTTTAGATGTGTATGTAATTATGCATCAATATTTTGGTAAAAAATCAGAAATGCGAAAAATTAATACATATTTTTTTGTAAATATCTTGGCATGTTTTCTTGCATAATTATTTCCTATGCATGTTGCCAACACCTAGGGCCACCAAATCTAAGCTTAAAAAATACAAAAAAAAACCAAATGGCAAAAAAACAGAATCATTTTCCTTGAAGCCCTTTTGGAATGGATTTTGTAGCCAAGGTCAAAATTCTTGTATCATATATTATTCAAGTGCATTACATGAACAATTCCAAACATAAATGTATGCATTATTTATCCATAAAAGAAAATTGAAATCAATTACATTATTTAATACATTGCTTTTGATTCCTTTTAAATGAAAATGTAATTAAAAGAAGGATTCAAATTATTTCAAAGGACTCAAAAGTACATTTATATTGTATCCAATCCATTTTTTGATTTTTTAATTGAATTAACATGACATCATTATACTTATAGTCATACACCAATCCATTATAATCATGAAATTATAAATGTAAAAAAATCGAAAATAGTGATTTGTTGTCCTTTTCTTGCTAGACCGTCCTTATTAGTGTGAATGTCCCTAAAGAATATTGAGTTTATTTTGTTAATCCATTTTCCCCATTTGATTTTCACTAAATGATTTATGGAAAAACCTTTAAGGGGTTAAAAACAATTGGTTATAGGTTGAAAATATTGATTTTTTATGATTCACCTACAACATGTGCATCATGTCATGAGGAAGATCAACCTTATGACACTTGAAACACACAACAATTCATACACAAGCAAACCAATGCAAGGCAAAGACATTAAAAAATCTTTCACTTTGAATTTTTGGAATAGTTTTAATTTAGGTTCTTGTTTTTTGAAATGATCATTTCTTTCTTCTTTAAGTATTTTTTTGAATGTTTCACAAAAAAGAGAAGAATATCATACTCATTTCACACACTTGAATCCAACAAACTTTCATGTAATTCATGTTAAACAAGTATCCTAATTTACATTAAGTGCAAACATTTTTATTACAATAACTTAATTCGAAGGTTACACCTCACATTAGTCTCTCCTCTCCTTTTTTTTTTGTTCTTTTATCAAATATTTAGACCCACAAAATCTTGAGAATAAAACTAATTGCTTCAAATGATACATTGGATAAAAAAACATTGAATTATTTATAATTGTTTCATATGACCCTACTTAAAAAGCAAGTTGGTTGACATTAATGATTGTGCAAATGTGAAAATTGATGTTTTTAATGTGATCACCTTCACCCACTAGTTAAGTATTGATGTTTTGACCATTACATATGGCAAGGAATGGAACCTTATGAATAAAAAATTGGGATCTTAACTTCAAAATTAGCACATCAATTTGAAAACAATGGTAATGACACAAATTGATTGGTAAAGGAAAAGAAATGAGTTTTAAAAAGGAACCTATAAGGGTCAATACTAATGGAGTGTTGTTAACATGTGTGGTCCTACTTTTTTCTTCTAATTTAAAGAAGCTCCTAGGAATTTTAGGTGCAATAAATAAACATGCAATCAAAAATGAAATAGACAAACATGAAAGAAAGTTTAAGTCCATAACTTGAGGTCATTCATCATTACCTTAGTCAAATTGAACATATTTTAAGTTCATGTGATTATGTTGCAAATTAATATACAACATATTATGTTAAACATACATTCCCAATCCAAACAACCCTCATATGTGTAAAGCATATTGGAAAGGAGACTTTCAATATATATTTGGATCATTATTGGAATTGACTAAAGTTTGTAGGGTAATTGAACCTTAAATGGACACTACCTTAATTTAGACACTTATATTTGACCCCAAATATGTGTAGAACTAATCTTTAAATGGTGTTGTCTTAAGCTTATCATAAAAATGAATAGCCCTAACCATGTTTACATATAATTTGGGTTTAAGCACTAATTAAATCACATCCAAAGCTAGTTAACCTTAATCATTTGGTCATATAATCAAGGATTAATTTATTGATTAAATCACATCTAGAATTTATTAGTCACAATCATGCTTACACATAAGCAAGGTACCATTATTGATGAATTCACATCCACAACAAGATAAATCAAAGCATTTTCACACACAACGTGATGTTTACAACATGCAACCAAAGAGAAAATTGATGGCTGCTTAATGCATGGCCCCAATGAATTCAACAATTTTCATGCGATTAACTTGCACACAATTAACATTAATTTATGCCTTGTTGTTCGCCATCCAAAAATTGCCGACTGAACATTTCATTCACAATTCTGTGAATAGTTTGATCATATATTACTCACATTGTTTTCACAAATGGTTGACACAATGAGGATTGTGCACAAATGGGTGGATTAATTTGCCACAGAACCAAAGTCCCTATTTATTCAAAATCATGGTCAAAATTTGAAATTACAACTAATTTACATTAGTTTACATATATTTCTTCCATATTTTTTCCATGTCATTAATGGCACATCTAGAGTTTTTATTTTTTTATGAATCTAAGCAAAAAAATCATAAAATATTTTTTCCTTCAATATGATATGGACTTATGAGAAAATGCTCTTGATTAGCCCATTCAAAAGTCCATAAATATAATTTTAAAATTCAATTCATTATTTATTTTGTTCCTACACTTCTTTGGTATGATTTCTTATTAATTCCAAGTCCCTAACACACACCCCATTAGTCAATGGATCATAGTATAGTCCACATAGAAATGGTAGTCAAAGGTGTAATCCATAAGTTTTGAGTTCAAAGTTCACATGGCTTTTATGATTTTTAAAAATTTGTAAAATAATTTTGTGCATCATGCAGATATTCAAGTTAAAATTTTAAAACTAAGTCTATTTTAATAAATTTTAAGACTTATAATGCAACATGGACATTATAATGGCAACCACAAAGCAAAATTGGCTTACATGACACCCAAATTGGTCCACCCATTTGTGTATGCACCCAACAAAAATTAACCTTCATCCATTTTAAATGCATACTACATCACTTTGAATTGTGCACGAAAATTTGAGAAGATGAATAAAATAGTGCAAGAAGTTAAATGTGTAACTTGTTGCCTATTACACAACAAGATAACAATGAAGATGCAAACATCACACATGATGAAGATGAATCGTGAAGCAACAAATCTAATTGCCATGAATTGGATTATAAAACTAATTAGCAAGATGCATAAGGTGAGGTATTTATTCCTTTTGCAAATGACCTCATCCAACTACCACTAATGTGCATTTCAAATGTTTCACCCAGCTTAAATCCCAGATCAATTTTAAACTACTTTCATCCTTTAAATAGCCTTCTCGCAACACCATGTTATTTTGTAGTTGGTGATGAGAATGTAGCACCTATTTGTAACATTGATGAAAATGCACACACGAAGTTGACACATTGTAGATTGATTTTGCAACATTGACCAACCATCGATTTATTTGTTCAAAATTTGCCACATAGGGCTTCAAATGCTCTAGAATGTGCAACTAGAAACAATGGTGATGTAACATCTCAAAATCCGCCATTGATGCATAAAACGTCAATTGACATTGCATTTCAAAATTCGACACGAAGGATGCTAAAGAATCTTGCTTCTCACAATTTGTCACATAGGAAATTAATGGATCCTACTTCTCACAGTTTGTCACCTAAGGTTGAGGGATGCACAAACATTTTTTATGGAAGTAATGGTAATCCCACCATGCAATCGCATTTGCAACAAAAGAAAAACATGAGGAAAAATGGGAATTGGGACAACGCTTCCCTGAAGTTGGTGATGGAAAGCATTGAAGTAGGTAGCAACTTACATATTGTTGTTCATAAGTGGGGTGTGCCAACCACATTACTTCACAATTGTGTGTATGGGATTAAACATAATCAAGAAAAAGAGGGAAAACAAGTGTGTCGCAGAAAGAAAAAAAACTACATTAATGGAGTATGTGAAAAAATGCAATTGATTGGGCATCCAATGACATCGAGAGACAACTAAAATTGAAAGTTGCAAAGATTACCCAGGAAATAACGATTATTTTCAAGAATGGCATACTTGGGTGGGGGTGGTTATGATGGTTTAATAAGTGAAATCTTGACCTAGTGTTGTGAGTCACTCAAGGTTTGGATATAGGACATGCAAGAGGTTTGTGCCCAACCAATGTAGAATTTTTTTGTTAAATCTTATCTAAAGCTTATGAAACACATAGGTACTCACCATCACAAATTTGAAACTGTGATGAATCCAATGCCCAAGTTGGTCAAAATGGAAGTGCCTTGGTTTTAGCACGAAGTAATTCATGAATAATGCATTTAATCACACTTGATGAACGCAAATGGTTATTAGTGTTATCATGCATCAATGCATCAAATGTAGTGTTATCAAATTTATACATTTTCAGAGGTAAGCGCTTTAGATGAAATTTCATTGTTAAATGTGAATTAGGCACAACAATGGTAATGTAGCCTAAAGCTTGGATGATAGCCATATTGTTTAATAAGTGGATACTTGATGTCATTACTTCTATTCAAAATTATGGAGGTAATCTAAGGCCAACCAATCATCATTTGCTCATTTTGAATGGCCATAATTTGTATGTTGCTATAAATGTTATGCACAAAACAATGAGTGTGGGGCTAGATTTAATCACCTTGCCATCACACATTTCACATGCATTACAACCACTTAATGTTTCATGCATGTTTCAAACCTTTCAAAATTGTTTTTACATCATATATAGATGTTTGGACATTAGCTAACAAGGGGATGGGTGTTAGCAAGGAGGATTTGGCACAATGGGTGTCTCTAGCATTTAAGAAGGCACTAACAACAACCAACATATGTAAAGGTTTTTTAACCATTGGGATTTGGCCCTTGAATCTAGATGTAATGGCAAGCAAGATGTAACCATTTGAGCGTTTGTGGATATGAACCTAAAACCCAAACAATGGATTTGTAAGTTGAAGAGGTTATAAATGAGAACACTAACACATTATAAGGAGATGTTTTCCATTACTATGTTGACATTGATGGTCAATGAGAGATTGATGATACATAAATGGACGACAATAAAGTTTAGTCGAATTGGGTACTTGATTAGTTGACAAACTTTGGGTCCAAAAATGCGCATATTGAATCAATCACTGTCGGGTCCAACAACATGAATTAAATAAGGTCAATAGTAACTTATAGATTGGGGTTCAAATTTTGTAGGAAGGGGTGTTAAACAAGGGTGAATCACATGTAGTGTTGGTTGATATTACTCTTGGCTTGCATCACTTCTTGTCATTGCTTGAAGTTCCCAACAAATCCCACGATAAAATGTCAAATGAAAAACCTTTGATTGACTATAGTAGAAGTATAATGATCATGAATGAACATTACTTGGTTGCATTTGAGCAAAAATTGGTGAGAAAGGAGGTAGCAATTTGAGATCGAAATGTTTGAAAAAAGTAGTTATTAGCATCCAAGTGTGTAAGAAAAGCTAAAAAAAAGCATCAACAGGTCGAAAAATGAGTTCGATTGGAAGAAAAACAACAAAGAAAAGGTTCAATGAACAATGGACCTTGAAATGATGTGGAAAGGTTGGTGATGCTCTACATTTGACCATCAAAACAAACCTACCTTTAACAACAATGATGTATCACATGCCATTTTATGGGCTTGCACCACCTATTTGCAAATATAACATGTAGCTCACCATTTGTGAAATGCAAAGTTCAATAAGATGGCCAAGATGCATCACACATAGCACTAATTAAACCTAGTTGGGTCTATAAAGGACTCACAACATTTTCTCCCATTGATTGATCAACTTGAAACCACTTAGACCATTGTGAAGATGTTTTGATCACCAATGTTCATGTGCCAACAAAATAAGGCACCAATCGAATGGCAATATAATTTCACAAATGTTTGATCAAAAGTTCATTTGTGAGTTAATTCGATAGTTTTGGCTTAATTAAGAGTTTGTTTAAAGATGAATTTGAAGATTTTTGGGTTTACGTGGAGATGGACCACGCTTTGATGAACGAAGGTTATTGTCAATTGTTGTATTGTGTTGTAACATGATTCACACAAATTGCTATGGGTTTTTGTGTCATGTCAAGATACGATTGATGAATCACACTGTTCATTCTACAAGCAATGGGTTGCATTTTTTAATACAACACTAATTCAATTTAAGTTAGTTCTATCTTGTAATTCTTTTAATGTGTTGTTTAATTTTTATGAAAGAACAATCCATTTAAATTGATTCCGCCACGCAATTCGTAAGTAGTTTATTTAGTTTTTGGATCACCCATCACATAGAAAATTGTGCTTCATACTTTTCCATTATGTGCAACTAACATTTTACTATGTTTTCGAGCAAACCATAATGGGTTGTGAATGTGAATAATTCAGCCTTAATAGTAGTTTAGCACTGATAGTAGCATTTATGGGCCCCCTATTTGTGCATATTAGGTGTTTAGGTGTCTGAACTTTGAAAATGTGTAAATAATTCATGGAGCCATGGAAAAATGTGGTTTTACTATAAATTGGCTACCTTCTTATTTGCTAAGGGATGAAAAAAATTAACACAACGAACCTTTATCAATTGAGTCGAAAAAACCTTAAATTTTCCATTTAAAATTCAATTACCTTAAGGCAACTCCAAAATTTGTAATGTCAAAGAGCTTGCTTAAAGACATAAAGGATTGTTGCAAGACTTGACAAAGTTGTAAATCTCCATTCTTGTGTATGTACCAAAACTAAAACCACTATGTCTAAGAGCTACTCAAGTTCTTCATTTCTTTTTCATCACTTCACACATACACTAATCCCCTTCACAATACAAGTTTCAATTTTGTTGTTGGAACTCATATATTTAAGCCTTTCATGATGCAAGTATTGAATGGTCATGATACAAGTTTCAATTTATATGGTTTGGGCTCAAATGTTAAAACCCCTCATGATGTGAATTTCACATTTTCATGTATTTCAGCCATTTGCAATATAGGCAAGTTTCAAATTCTTCATTTGAACTCAAATAGGGTTGGATATTCTTCTGATATAAAAGCATTTCTTGCTCGAATTTTATATATAAATTCTATAACTTTAAAAGTCCTTTTACCCTAATTTGTATTTTTTCCATATAGGAGTCCCAATATATATATATAATCAAATTTGTGAGGTAGGTCGGTTGGCCACCATGCAAACGAGGGCTTAGCCAAATTTGGCTACATATTAGAGAGGAAAGTAGAAAAAGTTTAGGAATCCTACTTACATGTTGGTGACATGCTATAACTTATTGTCTAAATAGGGTGACATGAGCCCATTTAAAAAGCCAGAACCCTTTGTACCATTAGTAACCCCTTTTATTGGGTCGCCAGAATGCGAAATTTCGCCAAAAGAAAGTCACTGTACAGGGCTTATTTGCAGGGTGAAGGGCAACATTCAAATTCCATCACTATTCATTCATCCATGAAGGCGCAAATTGGCTGGCTACAGATAATCTTGCACACAACGATCGCGGATAGATTAGAGGGCGGATTGTATGCGAACCCTAATTTAGTTCTGTTGCAATTTGCGTTGTTTTTCCGTTGTGGTTGTTGCAATAAGCTCCGTTTGTCTTTTGAGGAAAACGTGTTTGCCTTTTGTTGATATTGTTTTTGTAGCGAGCTTTTCCCTTTCAAGACCCCATTCTTGTCAAGAATTTTGAAGCTACGTTGACCTCGTCTGTTGTTGCACAAGGTTGAAGCTTTCGTTGCCACTCGTATTCGCGAAGAAAGTCGTTTCTAGAATCCTACTAGCTCAATTTATTGCAGTTGTTGCAATTCTTAGCAGCAACACCATGGCGCCTTGAAGGTTCCAGGATGTTGAATTGCGCGCTGTCGTCTTGTTGTTCTTCTCACTCGTTGCAATATCACGGTTTTGCTTTTCTCGATGCCTGCGAGTGGCGGACAAGTTCGGAGCTTCGGCGCACATGTAGAACATGGAGTTTAGTTCTGCGTTTCTCGTCAGCTCGCACCATGATTGATTCTCGTGCTCTTTCCGTCTGCCTCTCAGGCTCCTGCTCTTTCCAGCAGATTAGGGTTAAGAGCAGAGGTCTGGCGAGTCTTCCGCGAGCAACCTCGTTAATAGGGGGCAACTTTTCTTCATTTGTGAGGAACGGTCTGAGACGAGAGACGGAACCGGCTGCGCGAACGGTGCTGGTAAATGCGAAGTCTTCGGGGCATCCGTTCGTCGCCGAGGGAAGCTTTCCCGGTGCGACCAGGCAGGTGCATAGCGAGAAAGAAGAGTCAAGTCGACAGGATAGGCATCTCGAGTCAATAGCTTCTACGCCTCCGCAGGTGCGCTCCGAATTACACTAAGTTTGCGTCTTCCTTTTGTACGCCTTGCTGAGATGGTAAAGAATACTGTACAGGTCCTGTGCCCATGATAGCCTGCTGTAATACGAGTTTCTGGAAAGAATGCTTCGGAAGCTTCACAGGAAAGAAATCCGCTATGGTTAGTAATAGTATTCTACTGGCCTATATGCTGCCTTGGTAGCCACCGCCTTTGCGTTGCTTCATGCATGTCCAAGTGCATTAGAAGGCTGACAAAGGAAGCAACACAGAGATCCTTATGCTGCAATATGAACCAAGCTGTGTCCTGGCTTGTAAAACCTGAGTGTGTCTCTATTCTTTTCTGGTATTGCCCCATATGTGCATGTTGAACATATTTGCCCCATTTTGCAATTTCAGGAGGTATCTTATGAAATACAAGGCAAATCCTACACATTTTTCAAATTATTTGTACCTGGGAGAGATGTTAGGTTTTGTGCATCAGTTGACATCTTGAAGTTTCTCCCGCAGAAAATTGTTCAAGAGGAATTCTTTAATCCATCTGGATATGGGGGAGTCTTTGACACACTATTAAGTTGCTGTTGTTGTTGCCGCCACTTATAAGTGCAAGCCAACATGAGGGATGAAGTCTTCTTTTTGCTTCCAGAAATGCTCAGGATATTTGTATAATTGTTTGCCCAAGTTTTGAGCAGATTGTTATCAAGACCTACTGTGTGGAACTGATAAACTTAGTACAAAGTAATGGCAGCTAGTTGCTGCCATTTATGATTAACATGAAGGTTATGACCACACGCTATTCTTGTAATGTTTGTTCTGTTTTGCTGGAGCTCACACAATGGTTTAACTTGAAAATGTTAGTGTCAATTTTTCTAGATACTTTGCTGTCCTTCATATAATCATATGCTTGTTAATCCTCCAGTGGAGAAATGGAATTTTATCACTGTTGCTCGACCAATTTTTGTTCCCAAATGCACGTCTGCTCCCCATCTGCCAACATTCTTGTCAGATTGGAGTGTAGAATTCATCAATAAATGGTCATGCTCATCAGTAATCACTGGGGATAAGCAGAATTGTCCATTCTTTTCTCATCAGATGTCTTTGTGCACTCAACCAATCGTATCTAGTTCCAGAGAATTTGTCTCCTTGAGGGACATTTTGGTCATCAATTTTATACATATACTCAAATTGATATGTCTTGGGCTGTTTGCAGACTGAAAGGGGTTTGCCTATGAATCTGGCAGCAGGAGTTGGTGTGACTGCTGCAGTTTTTTTGATGGCAGTGCTTGGGTTTCTAGCAAAACCTCGTGAGAATCAAGGGGGTTCTGTTTCTGATCTTGTGAAGAGGGGTCAACTCAGATCTGACAGAGGGGCTGAGTATGTTCTCCCCTTCCATTTGTCTTTCCAGTGTTCTTTTGTTATTGCAAGATATTTGTGTTTCTTGATGGCAAGTTTCTAATTGGTCAAAGATCTTACTTTCTGTAGGGTGTGCATGAACAATTGCCACTGTCAATTGTAATAAAGAAAGATGAATTTGTTGTCACTGATGTTTGTGTGATTTTTGAGTTGTTACAACCTTATTCTAAGGTCTTTTGGTTTGGTAATTGTCTGGTGCAGTTCCAGGACCTTGAAATTTGAAGATCCTTTCAACAATCCTCTAGTTAAGGTTGGCAAGAAGAATCCAATCATCAAAATGTGTGGCAAGCTCTTCAGGCTGGCCCCGGTCACTTTGACTGAAGAAAAGAGAATCAGCCATCAGAGCAGGCGTGTTCAGGCTTACAAGTGGAAGCGACCTAGTGTGTTCTTGGTCGAAGGTGAGCCTGTACCTGAGGGTGTGGATCCTGAAGAGGTTAGGTGGATTCCTTCAAACCATCCATTTGCAACAACCAAAAATTACATTGAGGAAGGTTTGGCACAACAGAATGTGTATCAAACCAGAGGTGTGCCTTCACGTGTTAAAGCTGAACACGAGGCTCTGCGCAAGAAGATGATGGAAGCTGCAAGTAAGGTACAGATACTTTCCTCAACTCCCTACTTGTCAATAACCTGCATTCTTCACCTGTGACCACCTTTTTGTTCTTGTGGATTGTGATTCATTGAGGAGTTGTCTAATCTATGGCAATTCAGAAGTACCTATTGTTGCAGCTGCTGCAAGTTGATGTCTTTGTGGTTCTTTTGTGCAGGACCTGGACTTTCAGTTCCCTGATAGTACAAAACAGCAATGGGGCATAACACCAAGTGCTGATGATAACACAGACAGCACTGTGGCAAGAACTTGGACAAGTGCTGAACAGCGAACAAATGGTGATAATGGTTCCTTTCGATTGAGGAATATTGATGGGTCAGAGGTTTCAGACCCAGGACCCACTACAGTTGTGTAAGAGCTGGCAGAGTCATGCTCATGTGGCTCTACATCCATTTTATATGGGAGATCAGGTTTCCAGAATTTGTTGTTCTGTACAGGTTGAAAATAATGAATTTACAGATTTTAGCCATACATCCTGAAACTAGATTTTCTCTGGAACTGAATCAGAGTCTTTTGGTCAACTACATGCACAGGTGTGTGGCAGTTGGGACCCTCCTGTTCTGACAACTAACTTGTACCATGTTGCAGATGACTTTGTGCCATTTGATACTGTGTCAAACCATAGAGGGTGGAGTCCATTACTAGTTCATGGTGGCAATCAATTGTTTTCTCATTTGTAGCTGAAAGCAGAGGTTGCTTGTGTATTCACTTTGTTATACAAGATGATGGTTTGACTTGTATTAAGTTATGATCACCAAGTCCTCCTGATGGTTTTCTAATTGTCTGCCATTGTAATTTAGGGGATGGTATGTACAAGCAGGGGCTCATTCAACCCTTAACGCGTACTTCTGAGCAGAAGCCAGTTTGTGCTTTAGATGGCGGACTTTCTGTGGATTGGATCGTTTGGGACTGATTTTGAAAAAGCTAAGAAGACAGTCAAGAAGCTCAGGAGTTCTGCCCAACAGATCTCACTTGCCAAATTCCAGGTCTTTCTTACACATTTTGTTTTGGGAACATAGGCCAACTGTTTTTGCTTCTTGGTGTAAATAACCTGTCTGGATGCTTGCCATTATCTTGCCATAATGTGTCTGGATTATGGCACATTCCAAAATACAAAATGTGAGGAATTTGGACAAGCCTGGTAGGTTGAATTAAAATTTCTGAATGGGCATTGAAATGGGGACACTGGTCTGTACCTGGCATGCTTCATAACATAATAGTTTTCAGGATCTGCACAGTGGACATGTGGTTTACAGAAAGGGCATATAAATTTTGCATAATGGGCATGTGGATTTGGAATAATGATTAGGTTGGGTAGACCCAAGAAGACCTGTCCATTGTGCCTTGTAAGGGAGGCAGAAAAGGCCGAATGAGAACTGTAATGTACATACTGTGTGCAGTGCATACACTTTGTTGAGGCTGTCTCTTACATCTTGATTGCAATTTGCCCAGCAGTACTCTGGCAAATCAGGTGCTTCAGCTCTCTAACCAAGGCAGGGAAGTAGGTGCTTGATGAATTGTAGGGTATGGCAGTCGGACCGAAAATCTCTCTTGTGAAAGCTTCATGCAGCATCCAGCAAAGGAGGAGAAGCTTACTGCTGATCCTCTTTACCTTGGGAGCTATTAGTCATCACCATGGCTGTTGTCTCGTCAAACTGGGAAAGGTCTTTCAATGTGAACAGGCTTTTCCCAGTTCTGAATGTGCACTTGGACAACCTTGCTCATACACCTTCATTTTCCCTGCTCACCTGGATTTGTATCCCAACATCTGTTGGTCAAATTTAGCAGCTGAAATTGATGATTAAAATCCTCTAACCACTGTTAAAACATTTCACCTCAGATCACACCTAGATAGCTTCCCTGCATAGTTGTAGGGTAACACTTTGCTAACTTTAAGTAACATATGGTAATGTTAGAAACATCCATGGCTATAATGGGGCAAAGTACAAATATTAGATTTAGAGTATCAGTGCAAAAGTGCTCAGGGCTAGGGTATAGGGATTATTGGAGATCGTTCATTTTCTATTGAAGTGATCATGAGCTGCTCTCCTGAACACTCTTGGTGCTGTAGTCACATTTAAAGTTTCAGAATCCTCTCTTCAATCTTTCTAGTCTTGTATTATCTTCTTCTCTTTTATAGTCTTTCTTTCTTCTCATGAGTTGCACAACAGACATGCTTGGAGACATGTTATACAGAACACGGATATGAAAATTTAGGCAATAGAACATGAAGTTGCAACAAACATAATGAGATGAAAAGAGGAGGTTTATAGAAAGTGAAGGCACATTTTTTGCAGATAAAAGAAAAAGGTTGAAGTTGATGTCTTCCTCTGACTATAGGCAAGCTTATTGGAGGTATGGAAATGAAAAAGTAATGAATCCAAAAGGAGAAATATGAATTGGCATTTGGTAGGGTAGGATAGGAGTGTCAACTGTGCGTGCTTGAACTCAAGCTAATAATTTCCATGGATGATGAGGAGGAAGACATCAATGAAGAAGAGGTTTCTGGAAGTCAAAAGGAGATATCAGAACTTGCCGTTTTGTCAATTTTGTGTTGTAGGCAAAATGTTGATGATCTACAAGAAGATTTACCCAAATTTTATTACAAGCTAAATATGAAAGTAAAAATTATTTAACATCCTTTTTTTTGCCTACCTGCTTGAACCATGTATAGAGATCTAGCAAAATTTCTTAAGTTTTGGTCAAAATATTACTATTGAAAATCTCAAACGAAACTTGATTTTAGCACTTTTCATTTTGAATATAGTTTTCTGACTACATATACCTAGAAAAAGAAGGTTGATAAGAAGAATGAAAAAGTAGAGGATGAAGCCACATGCAAGAGATGAAAGGAGTTAGACAAATGGTTGAGGATTGACAACGTCAATTAACAAATCTCCCCCTTTTATTCTTTTGAATTTGTCCATGTGTTTACACTTTTCATACCACATTCTTTACAAGTGCCATATGTGTCTTATTTATGGTCTTTACAACTATGTGTGCTTGGCAAAATCTTTGCACAAGTTATGTTGAAACTATAGGTATACACGGATTTTGAATGCATAGTTGTTTCTTGCAACTGGCTCCCCCTCATGTGTAATGTACAAGAAACTCCCATTGCCATATGTTTCATTCTTTTATCTACATGTCATCAATGTATCATGTTTTTCCAATATACCTATTTATAGATATTTTTTAATCTCTCCAGAACTTGGGTGCCCTATATGGTGCAATTGCATTATCCATTGTTTGCATTGTGATTGTCAACCTCACTATGTTGGCAATCTTAAATACCCTCAATTTTTCATCAACATAACCCATCTTGGGCTAGCTTCCAATTGATTGTGGAAGTCACAAGAAAATAATTGGAAGAAAATATGTTGCAATGGGCCTATGTTTCTTACACATTACGTGTATGCCAAGCCCCTTGTTGCTTGAAGCATGATGTGTACCAATTCTATGAAGATTGATGGCACATTATTGTTGGTGGAATTTCTATTATTCAATAATTTATGGAATTTTTACCCCAACATTATATGTGCACATGGTTGTTATTGCAAGCAATACAAAAGTACTAAAATAATGCTTCTTTCTTTTTTCCTTGTTTACCCTTGGCTTGATCCATGTTTTTTCTCCAAAAAGATGGATGATGCTTGGACATGGTTTGTTATGTGTTTTGGGCTTGTTATGGACACCTTGTACCCCTTATAGGCCCAAATGTGCATAATAGGACCTGAAGTTTGTATGAGCAACACCAAGATGTGTCTAGGCACCATTATACACATCTTGGATGGGCAAAAGGGCAATAGGGGGAGGAAAAAGAAAGGTCAAGGCACACTAAAGTGAAACAAAAAAAATACACAATAAGTTCATTTTTTAGTTAAAAATTGGGGCCAAAAGACAAAACCATTAAATTACCTTTCTTCTTTTTAAAAAATTTAAAAATGATGTTTTTTCCACCATTCTTAACACCTTATACAACACTTTAAATTGAGACACTTCAAAAAAAATTCAATTTTTTGACATTGAATATGACTTATTAAAATCTTGACAATTATAACCTCTTTAAAAACACATGAATAAGATATTCAAACTTCTAATAATGTTTTCAATACAAACTTTGTTTTTCACTTCAATCATACAAATTATAAGAAAAATACATTGAATGTAAATGGTTGAATATTTCAAGAATTTTGAGTCCATTTACAAATTTAAGGTAAACAAAATGTATTGTGACTAAGGATGTTGCACATTTTTGAAAGTTCACCTTAAATTTTTAAATGATCATATGGTTTTTTTTAAAAAATTAACTTCCTAAGGCACTATAGATAATTGATATTAGTCATTTTTAACATGTTTCTAATTGAAATTAAGAGAGATTCAACAACTTGAGGATTTAAATTTTTTGCCTAGTGACATAAAAAAAGGGACACCTTAATATGTTTGCCCTAGAAGCAAGCAATACTTAACAACTATATGCACATACAATGTTGGGGAGACATGTACAAATATGAGTTTAATTTGTTGGAAAAGGAAACATTAAGAAACTAGTAAATGTGAAACATGTATGTACATGTATGAAATAACATATAATTACATGTTTATATCTTTTTTTCATATTTTGAATTTTTCCTCAATATTTTTAGTGTCCCTAATTTCTTTTATTATAAATGTTTACTAAATTTATCTCCAAAGTAATAAAAAAATCTTATTTTGAAGTCACGTCATTTGACATAAACAATACCCCCCCCCCCCTCTCCCCCCCCCCCCTTTACAACTTACCGTCCTACTTTCGCCTCATTTTTTTTTCATGCAAATCTTTTCTACTTCCTTTTGGTCTTGCCTCACAATAAATGTCAAAAGTGAAAACTGATTTCAAAGTTGCATGAGCAAACACCAAAATTCAAACATCGACACCCCATTTTAAAAAAATTATTGAGCAGCAATATTTGCATTTATACCTCTACATCATTTCATGACAAACAATAAATTTTTCCCAAATTTACCAAGTCTATACACCTTTCCTGCAAAATTCATCTACTAACATTTCAATTTTCCAATGTTTTGGTTACTTTCATTATTTTGACCATTTGTATAGGAAAAGCGGTTATCAACATGAAGACACCTATTGATTTTCAAATATCTATCTTTCATCATAATTGATATTTGGTAACCACTATGACATTTTAGATTTTTTTTGTAAATGCAATGAATAGGAACATCAAAATTCAAAATATTTTTATATGATTAAAATTTCAAAGTTTATACAAATGGTCAATTTATTCAACAAAAGATTCTCTTAAAAACCTTCTTTTATGTAATTTATATATATTTCCAAAATATAATAACTTTAGAAAAACTAAGGTGTGATGTTCCTAACGATACCACCCAATCATACTTTCATAATTAGTTATGTTTTTTTATTAATGATCTATTCCTACTTGTTATGTAAAATGTCAATTTCATTCTTGTGCTAATGGGTTTCATGGCACTCACCCTTATTTCACCAAACCCAACCCAATTGCCACATAATCCTAAGACATTTCCACTCCTTCCCAAAGCTCCTCAAGGAGCCAACTAGCCAAATCAACTTGTCCTTTAACTTTTCACCTACTTCATTCTTAGCTTTTTCTTTAATAATCAGTCTTGCAATTTTTGCTAGCTTTTTCTTACAATGATTCATGCATGTACATATTTTCTTGGGTTTGATTCAACGTTTCTTTTATTTGAAATCTTTTGCCAAATCCCTACCAATCATAAGCAGCTACTATCCTTGAGTTTTTTAAAATTTAAAATGTGTCAAATTTACTTAATTGTGATTTGGGCAACTCAAGATTTGCATAGGTGGCCATCCAAGGATGACAAATGTTGCCACCAAATGGTACTTCCTTTCAAAAGGTGTTTCACTTTAGGTTTAGGGTTCATCATTTTTTTATTAAAATTAGTTTTAAGGTTTTGCCAAATTTTCAACATTGTGATGGGCCAAAGAGCCTTCATTTTATTGTCTCCACCACTCCTTTCATCATAATTTTAATGTGTTTCAACAAGTTATCAGCACAATGATTAAATCCATAATGAGGGAGACTCAAGAGCTTATAAGTTGTACAAACACCATCCCTCACATTGAAAACCTTGAATGTTAAAACTTATAATTTAATTTATAACTATTTAAGTTTTTAGAATTGGGAAGTTGAAAGTTAGAAGTTGGATCTTGTTAAAACTCAAGAGGTTAGAGTCAACCATTGTTAATTGGCAATTGGGATTGTGCTATTAAAATTTGATCTTTTTGAGCTTTCCATTAAAAGAGGTAATAATTGATCATTAATGGTTACAATGTAAATACAAAGACCCTGATAACATTGAAAAATTGTATTTGCCATCAATATGCACCACATTCAAAAATCCAAAGTCTTTTTCTTTACATTCTTTCAAATCTCACTCTTTGTTTTTTGTTTGTATTTATAGGTAAAAGGTCACAAATTTCTTGCACTTACTACTTGTCATAGCTCCTTGGCTTGTTATGGTTTTTCATGCTTGTAGCACTATAAGAAAACTTGATTTTTCAAAAGGTCAAACTTGACTAAAATGTTCACATTGACCAAAGGGGATGGTTGTTTCGACTAAAAACTTGGGGCATGAAAAACACAAGTCACTTTGATTAAAACATTTGACTAAAATGACATTTTTCATCATATGACAAATCAAACATTTAGTCAAAAAGCCTAGAGGTTTATCAAGATGACCAAGGTTTAATTAAATTGACCATATTCAATGGTCATTGTGATTTGACACTTAATCAAATCAACCATACTAATTTGGCTATTTAACCAACAAGTTTATTTTGCTTAGGGTACATACCAAATTTAAGTTCATAATTAGTGGGCCCTAGGTTATACATATTACACCTAATAGGTACTTAAACGTAGTACATTAATTAGTTGATATTTAATAATTTATATTTAACATTCAATAATTTACGATTAATATTTGATAAAATTAATTAGTCATCAAATAAATGTTAATTAATAACCAATAACTAATTTATCCATCAACTTGTTAATTGATTAATTATTAATATCGAAATATCAATTTTATCTAATTTTTGGCTAATACTTGATAGTAATTTATAATAATTAATAGGAATCAATATATAATTGTTAATAATTATTGATTATTGAATATTTTAAAATAAGTTTTTAGTTCATATTAATTCATTATATATATATTTAATTATTAATTCATAATAAATTATAAATAATCAGTAATTTTTAATATATTATAATTATTTAATTTTTAATATTTAATACTGAACATTTAAGAAATATTCAATAAATCAGCCATTTATATTGAATGATTATTAATTAATAGTAAATAATCATTATTTAATATTTAATATTTAATCATTCATAGGAAATAATCAATTATTAATGATTGATATTATTTATTTATTTATAATTGATAATAATTAATCAATCATTGCTAATTATTTTTATTAATTATTTTGTAATTGAGTTAATAGCATGTAGTAGCCTATTAGGCATAGGTACCTACATGTTATCTAGGTAAATACTTGGTACATGTTAAATAAATAATACAAAAATATTGAAGTTCATTGATGAATGCTATAATATGTACATCAAAACAAAAAAACATTAATCAAGTTTAGTACAATATGATGACAAAAGATTTTGACTTTTGAAATGTTAGTCTAATGGTAAAGACTTGGCTCTTGAAAGTGGAAGTGAAGAGTTCAAGTTCTCACACATACAACATTGGCCACGAAGGCTACCTCAATTTTATGTGGCTTACATAGCTAGCCTAGGTCACCTAAGCAAGTAGGTCTAAGGTTGGCCACCTTGCCTAGAGGGCTTAGGTTAAATAGGGTAGGTAGGTAATTTATTTTATTTTATTTTGTACATTAATTATTAAGTAACGTAGGTAAATTAGGTAATTTAGGTAGCTAAATTTATTAATTAATAAAGTTCACAAATAAATATGACTATAATTATATACAATATAATTATTATTTTAAAATTAAATCATATATAATTGTTGTCAAAATATTGTTGACATGTCGAAAATGATTTATCCAAGATGGCACCTTTGTCAAATCAGACAAGGGCCATTTGGAATACCTTGTGACCAATTTCCCAATTAAAAAAACCTTGTTTTCTTGTAGTGTAGTTTATTGCCAATGGGATGTGTAATGTGTTTATTAGTTCTTCACACCATTGTTGTTTATCATTTGGAATGACAATGATTAGTTCATTTTCAAGCATTTGGTAAGCATCAAAGTTTAACCCTATTTTTTGTTGATTTTCTTGCACATGATTGAATTTAACGTTTACGATTTAACAAACGTTATGCAACAAGCCTTTTTTTGTCAATTTTCTTACGCATGAGCATGTTTAAGGTTTAGTGGAAGTTGTATGTCACATCCGATTGCACTTGTCATTTGTGTGTGCAACCTTGTCATGTGTTTTTGCACTTACAACTTGTTTATCACTTGGGGTTGCAACTTGTGTGTTACACCCACAACTTATGCTCTTGTAATTTGTACATTTGTAGTCTATCACTTATCCATGTAATTTGTGCATTTGTAGCCTATTGATTACACTTGCAACTTGTGTTGTTGTAGCTTGTGCATGTTTAACCTATCAAACATGATAACCTATAACCCTAGCTTGTACATTTATAGCCTATCACCTATGCCCACAACTTGTGCTCTTGCAACTTGTGCATTTGTAGCCTATCACTTATGCTCACAACTTGTTGTGCACCTATAATTTATTATTTATTTGTAGCTTGAATGAGTTCACTTGTCCATGGCACCCATAGAAATTCCTATGGATTTCAAGGACATGTTTTTATTTTTACCGATTGTGTTCTTATGGTTTTCACCCTTCGTGCTAGTTCAAGCAATAGCCATGAATCCAACTATATGATTATTGAACCAACCTAAGCAAAAGTTGACATAGAGGCAAGTAAGAAATGGAGGAAGGTTTATGAAATGAATTGTCAATTCCAATACACTTGGGCTACTCAATTGCCTTTGGCAAAATTTGTTGTGGGTGTTGATGGGGGGTTATCAACTAAAATGAAAAAACTTCATAGTGATTGAAGGTGTGTTTAAAAACTTCTTATGTTGAAATTAGATTAATTATGGAAACATGATGGTCAAAGGCAGGCTTTTATTGTAATTGCAACTATGGTTGTGGGAGAGTACTACATTTTGAAAACAAATCAACATGTGTTCAACAAGCATTTGCATGTGGTAAAAAGGGGAAATAGTTTGTTGTACAATAGGTAGTTACAAATGTTATGGTAAAAAGAAAAAAAAAAAACATCCAATTTTCATTAATTTTCCATTGGCTTTTTCAAAGTAGGCCCATGATTGAATAGGAGCAAATGCAATTTCTCTTTGTCATTTTCAAAGTGCCTAACTAGTTGTCCAAGAATTATAATGATTGTATAGGTTGGGAGATTATTGAAAACATACATAATGTGGTTTTGAATGGCAATAATTTTATTTTTTTGGCTCCAAGCTTTCTTTCAATTTCAACAAATGAAATGACAATAATTGATATTTGGAGTTGGATTTCAATCCACTACTATATGGTGGCAAGTTGGAGATGGGTGCCTATTTATGCTCACACTTGAATATTTCATTGAAAGTGGGATTGCTATTAACATCAAAGCTCTAATTGTTGATCCTTTAACCGGTGTCCATTTTACAATTACTCATGATGGCTTTGAAGCAATTATTAAAACTATAAAAGCCCAATACACTATTGCATATGCTTTGATGATCATTAAATTGGAATGTAGGTTTTTAGATCATGAGCTAATGGATACACTTCAAATTCTTTACCCACAATATATTAGTTGTAACTAGATTATGAGTCAACCTTTCCAATTCATTTAAGCATGATCAAATTGCATTATTGTACATCTAGTTCATGGCGTTTTGAAGCCACTTTCAAATGGGACCTTAGATTTGTAGACTTGCATTTTCAACATGACTATGAAGACATAGGTTTATAAGAATATGAAAAAGCTTAGAAATTTAAACCCGATCATTAAATTGTGGTGCTAGCTTGTCATAAACAATTTGTTAGTTGTTCATATCTTTGAATTCATGAAACTTGTTAAATTGACCATTATCTAAGTCATTGGTAATGTCAAAGATGAAAGGACATTCTCCACTTTGGCATTTATGAAATCCAAGTTGTGGAATCAATTGACAAGGCATTTGAACATGTTGTATGCATGTTCAAATAAGATTTTTTCATAGAAGGTTATTTCTTTTTTCAAGTTATTATTATAGATTGGAATGATGGAGACAAGGTCGAAGTAGGAGTTTTTGCATAATTAGTGATATTTTAATTGTAGTTTGGTTTTTGTATATTGTTGTTTGCAACTATTTGTGATGTTGTAAGTGGTAAGTTGTTGAGTGTGTTCATATAATGCAAGTTTAAAGTTTTTGTTGTGCAATGACATGCAAGTTTTTTCCAATGTATTATATTTCATGCACATGGGAGGCTATCATGCCATGTTTTTACAAGTTACAACATTTGTTTCACAATTTTTGTTCATCAATTTTGTTGGCAAATGTAGGTTGGATGTAAGGATACAAGTTCATCATGTAACTATAGGAGTTGGTTACAATTCCCATGGGCCACAATCATGTTTTGAAATGTGAAGTTTGATAATATGTTTTTACTAACTTGTTAAATGTTATATGTACATTTTGTTGCAATGGGCAAGGTCCTAATGACTAAGGTTCAAATTCCTCACAAAATGTTCACTATTAGAACTTAGTAGTTAGTTTGCTTTACTTGAAAATGTCACAAGTAGACTAATTGCATAACAAACTTGTATGTTAGAAGCTTAGAAATTGAACACCTCTACATGCTTAGAAATTGCTTGTGTACATTAAGATGTGCAAGTAGGAGCCACAAGTTATTTCTACATTTCAAACCCTTTACCAAATTTTCATTTCTATTATTGCATTTTAGCCACATATGTCACATTATTTTTTTGGGAACTATCCATACAAGCACTATGTTCACACATGCCCTTGCCACTTGTGCTACAAATTAAAACTATAAAAAAAAAACCTTAGTTTGATTCACTGAAGGTTCAAGGTCACAAAATGGGTTTTCTCATATTAATACTCATGGAGAGGTGTTGTAGCATTTGTAGGTTGCTAGTTATAATCAAGGTATTGCAAATTAACATTAGAATGTTGGATGCCTATATGCATTCCCTACTAAGAATTGAAGGTCAAATTAGGTTCCTCCTAGTTGGGTAAATTAAAAAAAAATGCAAACAACAAAGGTACATCAAAATAATCTACCTATTTTCTTCGTTTGGGAATATGGCAAATTGAGTTCATCTCATTTGAACTTGACCCGATGGTATTAATGTATGTGATAATAAATAATTCGTTTTCTAGAAAACAAAATCCACACAAAGACCATTCTACAATGTTAAATTGGTAATATAATATAATATCATTGGTTAAAGGGCAAAAAAATCCATGTATCAAAATTAATAAAGTCCATATCAGTAAGAGCCCAAGTAAAGATTCCAAAAATATATAATTGTGATTTTTTAAATTAAAATAGTTATATGGACTTATAAAAATATGGTTTAATTCTAATTTTTTAGAAATCCCTAATTAGAATTTGGTTATGATATTGGAGAAATGAAATCACTTAAAATTTATTGTTTCATGGTACATCACATATTGAGTCACTATAAATAATTTGAAATGAAAATTAATGTGAATCACTCAATAATCTACCATTTCAATTAGGATATAACTATTCCATTTTTAAAAATTTGAAAGTCCATGATTAAAAGTGGGTATTTTTTTTCAATAAATAATTATATGTATGATTTCATAATCAAGTTGTTAATCTAAAATGAAGTCCCTATTGCCAAAATGAAAATTATGAGTTCTGTTAAAAGACATTGAAACAAGATTGACATTACAAAAACCAAAAAAAGTCATAAAAGTGAGCCACTCATTCATCCCAATTACAACCCTCTTTTGATAAATAGTTAAATATGTCCATGAAGCCCTTGATTCATTACTTTGCTAAAGCCTTCTGAGTCCCCTTCACAATGTCTCTCCTTCCATCCTAGTAGCCAGGCAATGAATTGCGCCACCAATGCCGAGAACTTTTCAACGGCTTCTGAAAGTTGGATTCCTGTTGCAACGGAATGCAACATAGGTAATTTTCACTGAGCATACCTAGAATCACACACAACTACTCTTCCCATGGTTTCTACTCTTTGATTTCCCAATGGTGTATAATTTCTACACTTGTTGTAAATTGCAAGAGATGAGGTGGTGAAGGGCCAAGAAAGGTCCACATTGTCTAGGCTAAAATGTAAAGCTTTATCTCTATTAATGTAGATATGTCCAAACAATCTACAACTTGCCCTACTTTTCATCAATCCTAAAATTATAGCCAACCATTTTTATGTAGGGTTCACAAGAAAATTGTAGAACACAAAACTTTCCTATTTACACTATGGTGTGGTCACCCTAGTTTTTCATGAATTTAATATTAAGTATTTCATTAGGAAATTATTGTGCACACATCATGTGGTCTCCCTAGTTAGAATTAATTCCTAGGCTTTTACTGCTTCCTAAGTGATAGATTCCTCACCAGTCACAACCATGAACCCATGGATTAGATTCACCCCTTCCGACTTACTCACCTACGCCCCTCCCCTATAAGTGCAGCTTATGCTAAAACTTATCATTGTGTGATTGGTTGATTCTTATCTTTGTGTAGACCCCCACCCCTTGAGAGGCTCATTACAGGCCCTTTTTTTTCCCATTCAATAACCTTAACTTGACATGAAATTCTCTAGTCAGTATGCCATTTGAAACCTACTACAACACCCTATACGACCAAACTAATTTTTTTTTTTTTTTAAATTACGGTTTTGCTTGCTAGATCAATCCAAAATTCCAGAAAAAGACGTTTTGAAGAACATTCAAATTGTGGCCGAACCTGATAACTTAAAATGAAAGAGCACAAGGATAAAAAGGGAGGCGAGTGGAAAGGTCCAAAGTGAAATCCCATTCACACACGTGGTGCCGATATTTGACTTTACTTAGGGCAGGCATCAGTTAAGTTTCAAAAAAATAAAATAAAATTGACATTGCAAATTTTACATAATGTTCTCTTTTCTTGCAGAGGAGGTTTTATCTGTAGACCCTGATATTTCGTAATTTTGGGCAACCGTGGTCTTTTGGGTATTGAAATTACAAATTACCTGCCTAAAAAGTTCTGGAAGGGTCTATAGATAAACCTTTCTCACACAGAAAGGAACTGAATTTATTTTACCCATTTAAATTTTGTCCCCCCCTTTTCAGACGGTCCAAGATCTCACACAGGGGTGTCATAAGGTAAAATCCAATCTTACACCTTCTGGGCTGACCTAAAATTTGACTAAAATAAACATATCATTTCTTTACAACTGACTTTCAAATAAAAAAGAAACTGAATTTTTTAGTATTCCATACCTACATCAGTGGAGTTTTTTTTTTTTGGGCGAAATTTGGCCAAATTTCGACCTGAAAAATATGATTTCAACTTATACAAAGGATTTCCCATGAAAAAATCAGCCCAAATTCGCCAGATTTTTATGATAAGTTCCAGTAGGTAGCCAAGAATATAAAAGGATCCTGTTTTTTTCAACTTTCATATTTAGTCTATAGCCAAATCTGGCTAAATCATCTTATGGATGATCACCACTTCAGCTACAGCAGAAAATTGAAAAGAAAAAACCTGCCCTACACAGGATGGCCAGGTGAAATGCAATCTTTAGCATTAGGGGCTGACCTAATTGACATTCTGTTTTCTAAAATGCCCTGTATCGTGGTTTTGGGGTGATACCCACTAGGTATCACTGGAAAAAAAATCATCAATTTTCATGTTGTGTAATGCCCTCAGTCGAGCTGCAGACATTACCAAAGTCAGGCCCAGCTTGGCTCTGGATCGCACAGGCCCTTGTTGTGGTAATGCCCATAGCCTCAGGCATTACCCTACACATATTCCCCTTTCTTTCTCAGGGGAAAGTTAAGCCTAACCCCCTTACAACCAGGAAGGCCATGACATGACAGCCCGGCATTCAGCTGTTTATTTGCTGGCTATATATAGCCAAAAAGCTATATTTAAAATTAAAATTTCTAAAATCAAGTGTTTTTTTGAGATTTTTTAACAGCCAAATTTGACCAAAATTTAAGAAAAACCTCCAGAGGTTCAAGTGTATAGCCAGAAATATAAAAATAATGTCTAAATTTTTTTACTTCTATACTCAACTTGTAGCCAAATGTGGCTAAATCTTCCTTTGGATCATGGCCACTTTGTCTAGATCACAAAATTGGCTTTTAAAAACCCCAAAAAAAAAAAAAACACTGCCGGAACTTTAACTGTACGGGATGACTGACTTTCCCATCAATTGCTAAACCATTTCGAAACGTGTATGTCAGTCCGACAGTCCGAACAACGCGAACGAGTCGGGACTCGGAACGCGGGCAGAGAAAGCGAACGCGGCGAGCGGCGAGGCCCCCGACTGGCCTACGCTGCGCAGGACAAGAATTCTTCCTCAAGACTAAATGGAGATCTAGCAACCGAGGCAATCAATGAAGACGACGCGGTCTACTGCTACAGCAATCCAATTCAAATAAGAAATTTGGCGTGTGGAGGGGGTGTCGGTTGTCTAACGTCGTTTGCTTTCTTTCGTTCGTAAGTCCTAGTAGCTTCATACGCGTCGGTCCTCCCCGTACCTGTGCACTCGTGATTATTGTGATGTTGCAGTTAATTGCACTCGTTGCTCTCTCCATATATAAAATGGTAGCCTGAAGATTGTTGCTATCGAAGAACATTTTTCATGAGCCTGATGCAGGTTTGATCAATCGCGATCCTTTTCTTCAGAGAGAACTGCAAGAACAGAAATTGCTCTTCTAGATCGTCGTGTTTCTTAGTTAACCCCATTTGTGTTCGGAGATTTGATCGATTGGAGGAAATTTGAAAATCATTTTCATATTTAAAAGCTTATTTCTTGGGTTTTGACGGGGAGAATTGGTAGCGGAGCTCGGCACAAGAAAGTTTGCTCTACTTTAGCTCCTTCTGCCTGAAGAGACTCATTGATCAGATCGGTTTCTTTTAGTGTCTGCTGATTAAGTCTAGAGCTGGGAGCTGAACTAGCAGCCATGGAGTTCCGTTGGGTGGAAGTGACAATTATTTCCGCGCAGGATTTGAAGGATGTGAAGACAATTGGGAAGATGAGCCCGTACGCCGTGGCGTGGATCTACCCAGACGCGAAAGTCCCGACGCCTGTGCACCCAAAAGGAGGCGTGAACCCCACGTGGAATGCAAACATCACGCTCAAGTGCGACGAGCGGCGGATCGAACAAGGGAATGCGGTCATGACTATCGATATTTACAACCACGGCACAGTTGGCAACAAGCAGATTGGTTCCGTCGCTGTTCCGCTCTCACAGGGTCTGCCAAGCTTTTCAGCAGCCAAAGGGAAGGACCAGACGAAGACGGTCGAGAGTGAAGCAAAGCTTATGTCCTATCAGGTCTGTAATCGATCACACCAGTCTAGCAATGCAGACACATTGCATGAATTGCAGGCGATTCAATTCCCGTCATGATTTTGCACTGTCTTCCTGACACAATGGTGCGGACATACGTAGCCTGTGTGTTCTTCTGATTCTTATTGCTAACTTCCAAGGAAATTGATGATGATGATGCAGGTTCGGCTACCATCCGGGACCGCCAAAGGCGTGTTGAATGTTTCATGGAGGATTGGAGATTTGGTGATTCCAACAGCGGCTGCATCGAAACCTGCAGTAGTTACATCCAACAAGACCACATATGCAGATGCATCAGTAGCAGGATATCCACCACCAACAACAGCACCAGAAGCAGCAGCATCAGCACCAGTATACAGCCAACAATACCAACAAGCAGCAGCATCAGCACCAGTATACAACCAACAAGCTGCAGGCACAAGTCAATATCCTAATTATCCACCACAATGTGTCCCTGCAGCAGGGCAAGCAGCCATTCCACAATACTTGCCACCACCACCTCCTCCTCCTGTATATTATGTGCAGCCAACAACTCCTGTCTATTATCCACCACCAACTTATGTTCAGCCAGCACCTGCACAAGCACCAATGAGAAGTAGTGGGTTAGGGTTTGGAGGAGGGTTGCTCGGTGGTGCTCTTGGAGGACTCATTCTTGGAGAAGCTTTAGGTGGAGGTTTTGGAGGTGGCTGTGGAGGGGGTTGTGGAGGTGGTTGTGGTGGCTTCTAAAATCATTGCTAAATTACCTTCTTAGTAATCATGTCCAGCACCTTCATGAAAGTAGTTTCTGAAAAATCTCATGAAGCCAAAACTCTTTGGTCTCTGGATTGTGGCACAGAGCCTCTTTTCCCAGACACAAAATGGAACTCAAAAAATTCATGTACAGTACCTTTCAAAGTCGTAATTCCAGTTCAGAAAATTCAGAAAATTCATTGGGTCTGGATTGTTGTACAGACCCTCCTTTGCCAGATACACAATTGTTCCAGAAATTCATGAACCAAAATTCTTTGGTCTGGATTGTTGAACAGACCCTGAGCTGTCTGCTGGTACAATTACTTGTTCCGAAAATTCCATGAAGAAAAATTCTTTGGTCTGGATTGTTGTACAGACCCTCCTTTCCCAGGCACAACTGAACTCAGGAAAATTCATGAAGCAAAATTCTTTGATCTGGATGCTGCATAGAGCGTCTATTTCCCAGATAAATTTGTTCAAAATAATTTATGCTGGACATCATAATACAAGGTTCACCCAACAAAGGAAACTACTTGATTAGTGGGGAAGCAAGCTAAAACTCACTTATATCTAACTGTGATATTTAATGGTAGCATAACCAAAGAACGATCCAATCTATGGAGTAGAGAATGTTGGGGTTCTTCCATATGATAAAAAAGATGAAAAAGATGAATTGAACAATAACTTCTTCTAAATTGCTATGTATCAAATGATGGGTGTCTTGTGCAGCAAAAAAAAATCTTTTGTTTGTGAAGAGATTCTGGTTTGAACTTTTAAATGTCTCAAAAGATAAGGTATTTTACAAAACTTTTAATATGTCCCTGATGAATACAGTTGCTGAATCATGCCATAGATACCACAGGTAAACCAGACTGCTGTGCATATTGTTCATTGCTGATAACCTGCTGAGTAATTCAGCATTCTACACTCCAGCTCTGCATAGCGGTTTCATTCCTCAATGGCTGAACTTTGATCTTGGTTCTCTCATCATTTCAAAATTGAATAGCAGACATGTGGGAGTGTATGTGTATTGCATGAAAAACATACATATATATGTTTTTGTGTGTGTACTCAGAGAATATTAAGTTTTTTGAGTCATGTTGTTTCTTATGTAACTCTACTATCTACGTGTTTTGCATGCTACCTATGGCTTGGATTTTGTTTGCTCTTCTTCAAAGACTTTTTGTTTAGTCAAGCACCTCTTCAAGAAATCAAGATGATGCAAGTAAACTTCAAGAGAATATTATTGCTTGCTTCACGGGGTGCACATTTTGCAGATCTTGAGTTCCAATCTCATCATGTATGTCCAATTGAGTAGTATTAGTTGGGGGCAGAAGCTGTTAATGGTTCAATCATCATAATTGAGTTTGTCATTGGTGAGTGTTAAATTCAGAGTTGTTCTGTTGCAAATAAAATTATTTTGGAGACCTTGAACACAAAGTGAATCTTTGCACTAGAGTATTGTCTGTCTGTATCTACTCCCTTTTTTAAATGGCCATAGGTGTAGGGTAAAGCCTAAGGCTGAGGGCATTACTGAACATCACCGGCCCCCTTTTCTCCATTGGAGGCCATCCAGTTGCATGAACAATTTTAACCCCTGGGACACTTTTAGAACCCTCAGCTTTGGGGAAGTTAGCTGGGGAACTAGAATTACTCCACATGGTGATTGAATGATGCCCTTGTTGCATGCATGATACACATCTTTTGAATAATATACATTGAGAAAAATATTGCCCCTTCTCATCAATTAGTGCGCTACACAATATCAATGGAGAACTTAGGGTTTCAAAAATTAATGCTTCATATTTCTTTATGGTTTCTGGCTATGCAACAGGCAAGTGCAGTGGTCAATCAGAAGAGTTCTTTTCTTTTCTTTTTGGTAGTTGAGAAACTTGTTGGAGGATCACTGTTGTTTGTATTGATGACTTTCAATGTTGAACTATGCTAAGTGAATTTTGAAAATCAAGAGTGAAACTTGAGAAATTCATTGCTTTCTCCTTGGCTTTTATGTATGCTTTTCTGCCACTCTTCTTCCACTTTTCTTCCTCTCAAATTTGTTTATAAAAAAATTCAAATGGGTTCTACCATTTTGATGAAGGTAAAATGTCATCATGACATACCATCATGGTTTTTTTTTTCAATGTTTTAATTTTGAAATTTTGGCAAAAAAATTCCAAAAAATTAGCAAAATTTGTCAAAGCTACATTGGGAAAAATATCCAAATATTTTCAAACTTATTATAGAAAAAAGATTGTCATAAAAAACACTCATTACCAAAATAATATAAGTATCAGCTAACATCAAACTTTGGAAATCACAATTATAGCTCTTAGCTAGTGTTCCAGAAGTAGTCAAGGTACTTGCATCAGACTAATATGTAATATGAAAATTTCTCAATCTCCAAAGACCTGACTGATATAATATAATGATCTCTCAGAACTTTCTATATTGACCCAGCTGGTCTGTTCAAAATACCATACCCACCTAACACTCATCCCCACTCAGTATGTGTTTCTCAAATAATGTGCAGTCCAAGTTCTCTCTTAGCAATATTACATTTGAATCAACAGAACCAGAAACAAAGTGCATGAGTAATTTGCAAAAACCCTGTCTGTAAATAGTTATTACACATTGAAACTGTTAATTCACTCCAGATAACTAAGAAAATAAATTCATAATATCAAATCCAGCAATTCCATTGCCCTGAAACAAAAATCTTCAGGCTTACACACAACCCTATTCTGAAAAACAATTAAATAATGATTCTATTTCACCATTTCCATTAGTTCTCTAAAATGTTCACAAACCTACCAAACCCTATTACACATTTCACTATTAATTCACTCAAGATAACTAAGGAAAAAAACTCAAACTACCAAATCCAGCAATTTCATTTGGCATAACATTTTTCCTACACACCTACATACAAACGTGTTCAACACCCTCTGTATATTACTACACTAGTATTATAACCCTTGTCTGTATACAGACAGGGCTAAAAACAACCAATGTACTAGGAGCTAAGGTAACTCCTGTATTGAGCTAATTTGAGAGTAATCTCAATGTGGGTCAGGAATCCAATGCATTCGGGATCATTGTAATTGTCAGTCAGAAGTCAACAACAGAAAATTTGTTAAAAGTCCCGGGAATGAAAAAGTCATACACATGTCTAAAGCCTAGCCAACCATTCTTTGGTTGTGCAGATTCCTCGGTGGTGAAATATCTGAGGCCTTGGAGGGAGTGAAAAAATCCAGACTAACCAAAGCCAATCGAAAAGAAGTAGAACTTCATGACACCATTAGAATCATCATCATCATTAGAATCATCATCATCATACACGACAATATACAACTTGATGCTAGGTTTCCAGTTGGGTTCATTGAGTGCCATGTCATTCCATGTCTTACATATCAAAATTCATGTTGCAGAAAAATGTTAACCCATTCAAAGACCTATTTCACAAATGGTCAAACATACAATCAACCTGCCAAAAGCACATCAAAAGACCCAGCATAAATGAAAACAAGTGAAAATACAAATGTAAATACAAAGTTTATGAAGCTCAATGCCATACTTGTAACAATATGCAAGAGAGGTCCAAAACTTAAAATGCTTTCCTCTCACCTCAAATTGGAGAATTTGGATGCATTGATGGGAACACCATTTTGTCTGATTGGTTTCAATGTTATGGGAGGATGGCAGTGGATGTAAGGATGATGGATGTTAGTGCTCAATTGAGTGAGCTAATTTAAAATCTAAGCTTACAGTTTTTTTCTGAACTATATTCTATTAGGTAGGCAGGTTTGGAACTTTAATGCCAAATATTTAATATATCTTCTCCTAAGGTTCCAGCAGACATGCTAAAAAAACTTAATGTCTATTTTTAACTTTTTAATTACACCTCAATAATGCTTAATAAATTTTCCAAAAATCCAGAATTTTTTTCCTCATAATTATTTAGTGCTGAACATGCCTACCTACTACAGTATTTCATTTACATCATAATTTTTCAATTTTTAATTTTTTCAAATGCCATTGTACTGTATTTTTATTGTGCAATGGGTTGTGTGATGTGGAGATTATGTTGAACACCCATACAAGAAGCATTATTGGCAACAGCATTGTTTCATCAGTAATTCTTTTTTATTTGTTTAGTTCATATCTTCTTGAATTGTCCACCAATTTGGATGTTTCAGTTATTTTGTCTTTGTTTTTGCATGTTTAATTGTGTGAGGGTTTTCTCAACAACAGTGGTTTCCACTTTGTAGGTGATGTAATAAAAATGAGTACCAAATGTTTTAGCCTTAATGTGGTGGTCTACAAAAAATATATATAAGCCTCTTAAACCTTTATATATATATATTTTTAACAACATTAGTTATAGATTAATAAAAATGATTAATTTCACAACTTTGAAAAAAAATCTCAACATATTATTTATATTATTTAAATTGTGTAATAAGTATTTCAAGTGTGAAATATGAGTTTTTTGAATGCAAAACAACTTTCATCTTTGTAATTTGTCATTTTCTAATTACCTGACAACATGGAAATGAAACTTTGCACCATTACAATAATGATGAGAAATACCAATTAGAAATTACAAAATTTCATGAAAGGAACCTGGATGATTGGAATCACACATTCATAGATGGGACAAAAGCAAATTTCATTATTTTGAACTCATTTTATGACCAATAAGCATGTGCAAATATCATCACAATGTGTGCTTAGTGGTGTGTTTCATCTTATATAAAAGGACCCTCATCATCTTGAAGTTATCCAAAACCACACATGTGGCCATCATAATCCCAATCAACTGATTTATACTTAATGTATACCACAATGCCTTCCTTTGTCAATTATCTTGTTGGATTATAATGTTACTAGTGTGGGCCCCGTGCATAATGCACAGGTGTGTTATATCCCCCCCCTCAGTCCTTCCCATTTTCCACTTCGGTTCTTCTTTACCCCGTCGACCCCCCCCCGTCCTTCCCATTTTCCACGGCTTTGCTGTAAATAGACGGATTTCATCCATACGGCTGGATGACGGGACGGATGACACATTGTCCCACCCTTCAACTTATATTTAGCTACTTTCCGTAGCCACTGTCCGTTCGTGAACAGTGGGACTTCCCCTGTCCGTGTCCACGCGGGAGCTCGCGAGGGCGGTTGAGAAAACGGACAGTGGCCACTGTCCGTCCGTGAGCGGAGTTAAGGGAGGCTTCAACCTTCCTTTACTATATAGGATCTTCACTATTATGTCATAATCTTTGTCCTTTCGGTAAAATATGTGAGTCAAAATCCTTTTACATTCACTCCTAACTTCTATATGACAAGATTATTTCAACTTTGGTATGAATACCTTTGTTACATTACAAAGTTATTGGATACTTAATTTGCATGATGGGTTGTGATGAACTACATGAAAGCCTTTGGTTTACCAATTGCATCTTTGGTCATGTGTGATGAAAGTGATGTTAGATTCAATTTATCAAGTTGAATGTCATCCCTATAAATAAGTGATTCAATCGTATTATGACAATCTTTTTCATTTCAAAAAATTGCTAAAATGAAATAGATTTCACTTTTTGAAATAATTCACACTTTACGTGTGTATTATCAAAACATTTTTGAACTTATGTTGCCAATTAAATTTGCTATAAATAATTTTGATTTGTTCGATTGTTGCTTGAAGTTCCATTTATACCTAGTTAATCTCCTCATTATTCTTCTTTAGAAACAAGGGCATTCAATAAAACAATTGGTAAATTTTTTTTGAATGGTTCTCCCTAGCCATCCAAATACATTCCCTTTAATTTCTTTAGATCATTACATCAAGGGAGTAATGCTTGTTTGACATTTTGGGTTGACCTAAACTAACATGAATCATCCAATAAATTGATATAAAGGTTTAAGAGGCTTATATATTTTTTGTAGACCACTACATTAAGGCTAAAACATTTGGTATCTTGATAACATAATTAAACATAAAAGAAGTCATGCATCAATCCATTTGTTTATGAGAGGTTTCAATGATGATGTAATCCCCAATCTTACTATCATGGGGTGATTTGATTGAATGTGACAAAAGTTTGTGGAAGATGCTTCCCTTGGATGTTCCAACATGAAGACAATTGGCATTTTGAAGTTGGAACACTTAATCCTCAAGAATAACGTTTCATGATCATCCTTTCAAGAAAAGAATCAATTTAACAAACCAATTTTCTAAAACTTGATACATGTCAAAGGTTGTTTCAAACTTTTTTTTATGTTGGGCATATTTTGGTGTTACAAGTTTGATGTTTGAATGATACACTAGCATATGTATTCACATCAAAAATCTCATTCAAGTGATTAATAATTTTGATCCAATGTTTAAATTAAAAATAGGTTTATACATAAATTAACAATTGGAAACTTCACAAACATGTTGCATTTTCTCCATTGAGGGTTGTCATGCATTGACTTATGATGATTCCTATGTTCATGTTACATCATTTTTTGATATCATTGTGTGAGAATCTCAATAAATTTTGTTCTTTCTGATATCATAAAATATCAATTATCCTTTCTAAGGTGTCTACTAGAATTATAAGCCAAATTTCACATAATCAATTCAAAAATGTTATATAATAAGGTGAAAGCAAGAAAGAAAGGAACTTTAGGAACAGACAATGCATAAATTTATAACTCTACAAATTTGAAAAGACCATGAGAATAACATAATTTGGAAAATTAGATCTTTTTTTAAATAATTTTCTACACTAGCAAAGTTGCCACCACAAAAATTTCATGAAAATTTATAATGTTCCAAGAGTCCTTTTGTATGTTTAATTCACTCAAAACAAAGATGTGTATAACCTTTTATAATTCAGAATTATTTTTTCCTTATCAAGCATGCACCATGTGTTTTTTATTTTTTTGTAAATTTTAATATACTTCAAAAGAAAAGCCAAATGTGTTGATCCATTCAAAAAAAAATTACATATCACACCCCATTGGATTCTAATTTTGAAAAGTCCTTAATGACTATTCAATATTTTACAATTGTGATATGGTTCAAAGCAAAGTTGTACATTTGATTATAATGTAAGTCTTGATGTTATATTATGGATCATATTTGCTTTGAAAATCAATCTTGCATTTGAACAATTGTATGAAAAATGCATAATAGGCCAACACATGAACACCATGTGTAAAATGTAGTCCTTGAAAAATATAGTGGCCTTGGCACACCTAGCTTTTTTTTTGCTTTCAGCTAATAATGTTGTAAACACACATGAAGTCCTACTTAATAAAAAAATCTTATAACTACCTATAAAAAAACCTAAACTTGAAATCTTGAACCTATGACATGATCAAATTATAGCTACAACATTTGTCTTGAGGAAAGAATTGTGTAACTATCTTAAAACCTCAAAAAGTCAAAATATGAAAATTGTATTTTGAATTACTTTTTTTTTAATAATAATAATCTTGAACATGTGTATTGGATTGATTAGCCTTTTAACTTAGAGTAAAATAAACCTTTATGTTCATAAATTATGGTCCCATTATGTGTTTCCAATAAGAATTTTACCTATAAATGATGGTATATTTTTAAAGTTGACAATGGAGATTTTAATAAGAGTTGGAACATTGTGGGAGTTTGTGAAAGGTAAGTAAATGATGTCATTTGATCCATGTTGTTAGCTAGTTGCTAAAAATTTCTTGATTTTGAACAAATGAATGTTTAAAAAACACCAACTAAACATAATCAAGTGAGGGCTTAACTCCTCATGAACATGCCTCATCAAGTTATCACATTGTTCTAGGTGAAGCACAACCCACATTTGTCCATCGACCCAAACCCATAAGAAGGGATTACCTTCCCATTTGAACCACTTCGCCCCATGCACAATATGGTTATGTTCCTTAAATGTTAATCCAATCAAAACTTCATTTGCTTACAAATATGCAATGACAAGTACATCATCCTAAATGTTTAGAGCACCATTGCCTTTCAACTCCATGTCCATGTCATGGGAATCCCATCATCCACACTAGTCTGAGGTACATCCCACCAACACCCCAATAAAGTACAAAGGTATGTAGAGGCATGCCATCCTGGTCCTACTTTCAAATTTACATCACCATGCCAAAGAACCCCAATGATATCATCCTCATTGGAACTTGGGTTTTGACTCAACCCATCAACATCTCAATTAACCTTACTAATCCTATGGATTATATCAAAGTCATATTCCTACAAGACAAGTGTCCAGGTTACCTGGCCAACTTTCTTATAAGTTGATCTAATTCCATAAGGAATTTTAAAGGTTGGTGATGATAACCAAAGTGAATGGGCTACCATAAAAATAACATCAAAATGATGAAATAACGTAAACAACTACAAAGCATTCCCCTTCATATGAATTGTACTTGGCCTTCATCTTGTTGTTGGACCTAATGGCATGTGCCACCACAAATTTTCAACCATCATCATCAAGTTGGGTATGCATAATTCTAAATCCTATAATGCTCAAATTAATGTATAATTTGGAATAATTGTCCTTGAATGATTCACTTCAAGATAAGAGTCGATCAAAACATGGCCTTTAATTCTTGAAAAACCTACTTTTATGATTCACCCCATATGAACTCTTCATTAATTTGTGTCAATTGGGTTAAAATTTTGGTTATGCTATTGAAGCCTTTCACAAACCTTTAGTAATAATTACATTAACCTTAAAAAACTTATATTAACCGATTAACATCTATTGGTTGAAGAACTTATGAAATGGCTTCAACTTTGGCATTTTGAACTTCCTATCCATTTGGATAAATCATATGACCCAAGTATTCCACTTAAATATGAAAGGACCAACACTTGCTTCGATGAAACTTAAGGTTGTGTTCCTTAAGTCTTCCAAACACCTCCTACAAATGATGCATGAGATCTCCTAGGATGAAGCTAGAAATAATTATGTCATCAATGTAGCACTTGGAGACACCAAAACCCACCAATATTCAATCCATGACTCTCTGAAATTATGTAGGGGCATTTTTCAAACCAAATGACAAAAATTTCCATTGGTATAAAAAATATTTCCCATGGGGATCAATTCCCCAAAATGTTGTTTTGACCTCGTCACCCTCCTTCAATGGCAATGAATGGTAACTAGACCTCCAGTCCAAGGTATTGAAAACCTTGGCTTAACCAAGGGCATCAAAGATCTCATCCAAAAGGGCATGGTATATTTGTCCAAATTGGTTCATTTATTCACCAAACATGAATCCCCACACATGTGACGTTCGGTCCAATTACCAAAACTGTCCTGCTTGGTTAGCATCATTATTGCTAAAACATACTCACCTTTTGATAATTCCACCAAACTTACATCCAACATCTTTGTTGTTCAAGCTAATGATGCTTTAACATACTGCAAACAACTCATCCATCAACACCTTGCTGTTGCTCATTAGATCACCTCTTATGGTGTTAGGTTAGTCCACATCCACTAAAACCAATGGGCTTGTGAATTAACTACAACAATATCCACTTACATTAGTTCACTTAATTAAATAGGACTTAACTGAACTACTAAACTAACACACCTAAGAAGCATAATGTGTTGCTAAACTTTTACAATCTCCCATGTAGCATTTTCACTCCAATTTTTTTGGGGTATTCTTCACCTTCAAGAATATAACCAATACTTTCATAGCTTCAAAGTCAATGAAAAGGCAACCTTGTTTCAAAAGTAAAAAACAACAACAAACTATAAGAATTTTCTTTCCAGCTAAATACCCCATAGCAATTATGTTTGCAATATAATTTTTCCCCTTGTTATAGAATAAGCAATCACCTTTTACATGTGACTTTGTAGACATGTAGTTATATTGCCCCATGGGGCAACTAGGTTTTGTAAATTTACATTTCCACCTTTTGTTTCTTGAAGTTGTCAAATTTAGGAACTAGGAGTTTTTTTTATCCTTTCAATTTGTGTACAAACTTGACATCTCACCATGTTCATTTTCCAATTAAAAACAACTACAACTTCTGCCTAAAGAAGTTTTGTTGTCCACACATCTTGAGAAATTCAATTAATCTCACATTCCTTCAACATTTTGTTGTTCTTCTTCACTTGTTTAGACATAGACAATGGGTCTAGATGCAAAAATTCGGGAGCAACAAAAAGGTCTAGATGTAAAAGCCCATGAAAAACAAAAGACCCAAGACCATGGGCCTCCACGACAACATCGAACTTGACTATAGTGCAACCAAATGCACTACAAACAACAACACCTTGACTAAATGAAACAATGTAATTATATCAGTAGGGACCCTAGTAGAAAAAAAGAATTTATATTTGAAACCAATTGGTAGTTACAAAGGTGCCATGGTGCATATATTCAAGATGTGCAAAGCTTTAAACCTTAAAGCTTGAAAAGTTGTAAAGTTATAAAAAGTTTGATAAAGAAGTGAAATGCCTAAACCCTAAAAACTTGAAAAGTTACAAACTTACAAAGCAAATAAAAGTTTTAGACCAAGAAAGTAAAAGCAATAAAAAGCTTGAGAAACTTACAAAATGTAAATATTAGAAAGGAATTTGTGGTCATTCCAATAAACATTATTTTTATAAATAAACTTGAGAATCCATTGTTGTTGTTTTAAATCATCCTTGACTTCGCTCTTTCATTGCATTGAAAGTTACATCAAACCTGCATAATGCAAAAGCAATGAATCTCAATGACAAACTCAAGAAAAAAAAATTCTACAAGTTATGCAACATGTATAACCATGGTTCGATGTCTCTTCTATGATGAAAAGGGTGACCTAAAAAATGTAGAGCACATTTGAAAGATGATAGCATAAACTTAAAGCTTGAGATTGTAGATGGCAATGAAATTTGGTTGGTGAAAAGAAGTTTTGGTTACAAGATTGCCATAAATCTACATCGAATGAATGTGAGAATGTAAAAAGGTTCACAAGATGTGAGCAATGACCTAAAGTAATAACGAGTTTTCACTAGCAAGTAGTTTTAATGTCACATCCCATGATCAATTAACTCTAAAAAAGACCCTAGGAAACTAATGAAATGAACAAGTTATTTTGTTTGGGGTTTCAACAAGCAAAGGTTACTTTAGGGCCTTGATACAAGTTGCAAACTACCAAATTTTCACGAATAAAAAAATGTTGGGTTATTGATTTATACTTGTGATGATGTATCATACATATATTCAAAGGCTAGTTTATTCATCATTTTTTTATTAAAAGATGGGCCATCATATAATCAAAAGGGATTATATGATGTCAAGATATTTATTTTCAATACTAAAAAAATGGGCTCACGAATTGGAGAAAAGAAGGAGATTTCATAAATCATTAATCTTTCATGATAGGTAACGTTAGTGTGGATAAATAGTATGGCTTGTGCCCATGAACAAGATTACATGTAATTACTCCAAGTGTGACCAATTGTTGAAAAACTATTTTAAATTTTTAACTAATTTCCAAAGACAAAAATTACTCAAATTTCAATATCTCCCCAACTTTAGGTCTAAAAACTACACAATCAGCTCCAAGGAATCGACACATCAAGGACTTTCTAACAAAACCAAAAGTTTACTCCAACTTCCCTTTTAAACTCTAGTTTTGATTGTTTTGAATTTTCTTTGGTAAAATTGTGTAGTTTTTAGGTGTAAACATTAAGAAACCACCTCATTGCACCCCTACTCATGGAGGAATTCCCAATGGTACCAATAGCCCAGTTGGGCGTTGGGGTGAAGGGGGGGGAGGGGGGGATTGGCCATAGTGCCTTATAACCTTACTTTTGAGTGCACTTATTAATTTATTACCTTCCTTAATAGAGATCATCATGATATGTACACAATGCATGTTCCAAATTCATTGTGAACCAAAATAATAAATTAGTAAGTGCACTCAAAAGCCTCTGAGACAATTAATTGCATGATCCTTTTTTTTCTCTTTTTTTCAGGGTACGGGTGGTGGCATACCACAATAAGCCGACGGCAGTTTCCATGTGCCGAAACCAGTTGGAACCAACCCCCCCTACGTACCTACCACCTAACTACTTACCCTGCCCCGACAGGCTAGGAGACTAGGCTCCTAGAGGTAGTACCGCATCCTTCCTAGCAAACCACAGCTCGCCACGTCCTCAGAAGCACGTGCCTGAACTGAAAACCGACAGAAAAATGTTCTTCGTTCGTTGAAGTTCACTTTTTACCACTCACTATTCTCTAGCTACTGTTTACTTTTCACCATTAACTATTTTCTTCCGTGTAGAGGAAGAAATTGACTGTTTGCCACAGTGAAAGTGAATTTACCCAGGTAAAATTGTGTGTGAAAAGAGGCCTGTAGCCAGGGTTTTTTTCTTTTTTAAAACATTTGTGATATAAAAAAATCGGCGTGTTTTCCCATAAAATTAGAAAAATTAGTAGAATTTATACTTTAACAAAACTTTCCCAAATTTTTGGTCAGAAAAAGGACAAAATCTGTCGGGGGGAGGGGGGGAAGAAAAGCACTGATTGTAGACCAAGTAAAACATGTAGATAAATTCGTCCACTGGTCGAAGAAGACAATGTGCACACAGGTCAAAATGTGGATATCTTCACAAACGGATAGAAAATTGAAGATATAAAAGACAAAACATGGATGGATTACGTACCAAGAGGCAAAATGTGGATAGATTCACAAACCGATAAATTATTGAAGATGTTAAGGGACAAAACATGGATGAATCATCCACGTGCAAAAATGTGGATAGATTCATGAACAGATAGAAAATTGAAGGAAATTAAGGACAAAACAACATGGATGATTCATCCAGGGGTAAAAAATGTGGATAGAGTCACAAACAGATACAAACTTGAAGATATTAAGGACAACACATGGACAATTCATCCACGGGTCAAAATGTCCATAGATTCACAATTGGATAGGAAATTGAAGATATTAAAGGACAAAACATGGATGAATGACCTACGTGTTGAACAGTCAATCGTTTTACATTGGACAAAATATGGATGAATCACCCATGCACCAATAGAAAAGTGAATATACACAAGACAACACGCATATGTGGATGAAATGATCCATGGTATTAAAAAAAATGTATCTACCCAAAACAAAGGTGTGGATGAATCACCACCCACATATCAAAAAGTAAATATATCTTTAATGCCTCAAAAAGTGGATGAAATCCCGGGCCCCCTTGCGTTCACGGGCCTTGGGCTTGGCTGAGTGGTTGTTTTGTTCTGCCTTTAATCATGGCGTAAAGTCTTGTTCGCTTCTTTTTAAAAGAAAAAAAGTGGATGAAATCACCCTTAGGCATAAAAGCGAGTCTACTGGTAATATGGATGAACTATGCATATCGATGAATTAAGTACTGATAAAAGTGTGAATCTACTGGATGAAACACCCACAGAAGTAAATCTACTAGTTTGGTCAAAGTATGGATGAACGATGAAAGCAGATGAATTAAAGCACTGATGAAAAACTGAATCTAGTGAATGAAATCACTTTCAGGTTTTTAAAAAAAAGCCAACATACTAGTTCTGTCAAAGTATAGATGAACAATGCATATAGATGAATTATAGCACCGATGAAAAATTGAATCTAGTGAATGAAATCATTAAAACGCAAATATACAAGTTCTGTCAAAGTACGGATGAACGATGCATACAGATGAATTAAAGCACCAATGGAAAAGTGAATTTAGCGGAATGAAATCACTCAAATGTAAAAAAAGAAAATATACTTGTTCAGTCAGAGGATGGATGAAAGATGCATGCAGATGAATTCGGGCACCGATGAAAAGTAAATCTACTGAACGAAATCACACAGATTTATTTTTTTAGAAGCAAATCTAACTAGTTCGGTCAAAGAGTGGATGAACTTGCGTCGTATACCGATGAATTACGCACCGATGAAAAAAGCAAATCCGAGTTAAATGAATTCCTGTGGTGTTGACCAAGTAGTGAACAAACAAACAAACTACGTTTCAGTTTTTCTTCTGTAATTTTCGTTTTTACTGTCGGCCTTTTCCTCCGTCCCTCCTCTCCTCTTCGTCCCTCCCGAGTCCCCTGCCCTTCGTCAGTTCTGCCCCGCGTACTGTGTACCTTTTGATTGTAGTGGCCTGCGAGCAGAGTCAGTCCCACGGAGTACAGGGATTTTTTTTTCCTCTTTTTTTTTTTTTTTTCTTCTTCTTCGTCTTCTTCTTCTTCCGCCATCGCTATGAAGTGTCGGAGGTTGCGACTTTCAGAACCAGTTCTATTCCAATTGCTGCGTCCAAATCCTTGTCCAAAAACACGCCTTTTATCACCTACCCGATCTTGCTGCTGTTGCCGATCACTACTATCGGGCCAAGGTACGACTATAACAAAGGAGAGCCCCCGACTAAAATGAGCATGATGTCGATGATGAGCTCGCTGTGGTAGAGCTGGGTTTCTTCGGCCTTAGGTTTTCTTTTTGCCTGCATCGACGTATATACTTCTCTTCTTCTAAGTAAGATTGTTTCTCTATCTCAAGACGTACTTCCTTCCCTTCTTCTTTTTCTTTTGTTTTTTGTTTTTTTGTGTTTCAGCGGGGTTTGTCGGAGGAGGACTGGTGGGGACAGATGGGGAAATAGCAGGCGATTCTCATTTTTTGTTGACAGTCCGTCTGTCTGTCTTTATACTTACGACTCACTATGGTGATGATCGATACCTGGGAATTGTTTTGCTTTGAGATTTGGTGCATTTCAGCCCCCTCCTCTCTCTCTCTCTCTCTCTCTCTCTCTCTAGTTGTTTGTTTGTTTGTCTTTTTTTTGGATTCTAGTGCAAGGCAGCACACTGCAAGAACTATTAAGTTCAAGAGAATCATGCTGTAGGATTAAATCTCATGGACGACATTTGAAGCCTGGAACACCAAAAAATGCCATGCCCAAAGCTCAGAAGTTCTGCACTTGGTGCATGGTGTGTGCAGTTTGACAGGGTTTTAAATAGTACGTGAATCAAAGACTCTTAGACAATCATTGGAAATACACAAATGTGTTGGCCTCTGTACACAGAGAGAAACACACACACACACACACACACACACACACACACATATACACAGAGTTAATGGTGGGGGAGGAAGTATGACACTTGTCTTCTGGTTGCTTTACTAAGCATTTATAGCTACAATAGATGTTTCTTCCAAGGGGAATAAGGAAATTCTTAAGCCATCTGATAAAGATGCCCAAAACTGTAAAGCTTCTTTGATGATGAAAAAGAGAAGGATTGAGTTTTGTGAGAGTGTCGGGAGAACTCACAAGCCCTCTGACATCATCAGTGCTCTGGGCGATGGAGCCATATCCAGAGACTCTATAGAGAATGTGGATCAAGTCTCTGTCCAACATGCCATGAATGATTAGATGTTTATTATTGCAATGTGACGATTCTCATGCACTTTGCAAGCTACAGAAACAAATTTGTGACTTTTCTTGCAAGGCAAGTTTGTTGATCATAATAGCAGAAGACCTGAGACATCAGGTTAGTTTTATTTTGGCAGGCTAGCGACAGTCCTGGGTTGAAATCTGGCTTGATACACTATGCTCAGTGATGACAGACAATCCAGTCATTGGTGAGGATCTCTGGGTCAACTGGTCATCAAAGATGTGGCAACCTAGGGGAAGAAGAAATTAGCAATCACTGCCTGGGTTACACCATTAGTAGGTCCTATCCCATGAAAATTATGCAGATCTTGAAGACAGATGTACCTTATGATATTTTTCTTGTTTTCTTCATCTTCTTTATGTTCTCCTGCTGGGTCATCTCTGCTGAGACTTGAGAGTCATTTGTCATTGCAAAAATCACCTGCATCACTTACTTGGATACTGTGTTGCTGCAAAATCCAAATGTCTGGGTATACCAATTGGCAGAAGGAAAGCTTATCTGCTTGTGCCATGAACGGCACGGGTAAGGGAGCATCCAGGAAAAATGGCAGTGGGGGGAGAGGCAAGAAGGGAGGGCCTGCAAAGACTGTTGCAGTGCATCAAGCATCACCAAGAGTTAATGGTAGAAAATCATCTCCTTTTCGTAAAAAAGACAGTTTCATGAAGATCCACACGAAAAACAGATCCAAAATGGTTGCCATGTGATGATCTCTTCTGTAATCCTTCTATATCTTAAGGGTCTTGCTGCTAAATTCAGAAATTTCCATGAGGCTTTCTTTCTATCATTATGAATTCTGGTTCTTGACATGGTTCACCCAGTTAGTGGCCAAAATTAATTCAACATTCAGCAGGTGGGGTGGCAGCATATCCTGTGGGGGGATGGGACAATGGCAATGATGTGCAAGTCAGTGCAAGCAGCCCCGTTCTTGGTGAGGGTGCTCAAATAAAGCAGGGCCCATTACTGTCACCCTCAGATTCTGGATGGCACATTGATGCAGGTAGAGTCCTTGCCCTTACAAATGGCTGTGTAAGCACAATTGGATCTGAAAATGTTCTTACCAAAATCTGGTCAAAGTTGTGAAAAACAATGCAACTTACTTGAGAATGCTGAATGACCCAAGCATCAAAAGGTTGATTCCACATCATGTAAGGCAATTTGCAAGCTGGCCTTTGGCTTGCCATGCAGCATGTACAATCAAGAGACAATCTTTCAACTGCCAGTAATGTGTAAAAGAACCTTCTCCCTCTTTTTCAACTTTGGGAGGATGGTTTCCAAGTCCATCGCAATTTTTGGCTGACAAATATCAATGGCATTTCTTCAGTGAGGTCTGTTGTGTTAAGGTGAATACAAGGAACTGTGTAAGTTGAGCAAGTTGAAGAGCAACTTAGATTGGATTCTCTTGGTCAAAGGAAATGAGCAATCGCAGAGCATTTTGCAGATCCACCTATGAATAATGGATGGGATGACGTTGACACATGGGTACCAGAACCTTCTTATGGAAATGGGATGACTGGTCAAGACTCTGTCAAAGATTTTGTAGCTGATACAGGGTGGGAGACAGTTGGAAAGACACGAGGAAAGACCCTGGGGAGACTTGATCCACCTCAAGCAGGGAGAGGCAAACCAAAGCATAATAACACTGGCTTCCAGGACAAAGATAAGGGTGCCAAGTTCCGTGCACGAGGCAGCCCAGGTGTAGAGCCCAACGGTAGCAAGGGCAATGGCAGAGGTTCACCTCTGATGCCACAAGCCCAAGCTTGGGGTAATACAAGAACACAGGAACACCCATTTGCAAGAAATTCTGATTGGGACAGCATAGATGTTCATAGTCCAGCCCAGCCTAATGAAAGCTGGCAACAAACAAATCAACAAGCCTCATTTTCATCCATCTCAGGCAAGAAGAAACCAAACCGAGCAGGCAAGGGGGGTTCTTCATCCAGTTCTCAGAGGTCATTCCCACCAGGGCAATCTTACACGTCACTGAAGAAATCTGCAAGCTACACAGGTACTTGTGGCTTCATCATGTCAATCATTCTGTACATCATTAGGCTAAGACTCGAGCTGTGAGAGGTCCTGACAGATGTTCATGGAATGTTGTCATAATTCACAATATAAGTTAGACACAGGTTCAGTGCTCACACTGTATGAAAGAAGCTTCAAACAGCCAGAAGAAATAACACCAGCAGATTTTATTCTTAGCATAGACTCCCCAAAGTACAGACATGACATAAATCGATTCGTTCTGATGTGCCTATCAAATGAAAACCTCCATGCCTAGTGCAAGACAAAGAAATTGACATTAACTGAAGAGAGATAATTTGTAATCCAGCATCTCCCTGTTTGTAGTTGGTTTGCTCATTCTGCAAAGTTCTGCCAGGTAACTCTGTGAGTGGCAACCCATCTCAGCAAGTTGAGCATGAAACAAATCCAGATGACTACCCAGCAAGTGTGTACTCTGAGAGCCAGTGCTCTGATCTGGGTGACATGGAAGATGATAGTGATGATGCCTTCATCAGCGATGCTGACTATGACTCAGATATGACACAGAAGAGTCATGAGACACAGAAGAAGTTGAAGTGGTTCCGGGACTTCTTCCAGGACCTTGACTGCTTGACTGATGCACAGCTTCATGAGCATGACCGACAGTGGCATTGCCCACCCTGCAAGGGAGGTGTAGGTGGTACCGAATGGTTCAGGGGTTTGGGGCCACTGGCTACACATGCCCGGACCATGAGATCCAGGCGGGTGAAGCTGCACCGTAACTTTGCTGAAGTGTTGGATGAAGAGTTGCGCTTGCGGAGAGTAGGAGCAAACACCAGTGGACCTGAGAGCATGTTTGGGAAATGGAAGGGACTACGGGAGGATGATGAAGCTCAATTTTCTTTGATTGTCTGGCCACCTATGGTTGTGGTTGAGAACACAAGGCTGGAGAAGGATGAGCAAGAGAAGGTTTGTGTCCATCTGTTGACCCTGAGTTACATGAGGGTCACATTTCAAAGACACAACATAGAAATATCGTACAGGAGATGTCGATTCCCAGATTATGAAAGGTAGTGATTGGTTTGTGCAGTGGACAGGCATGGGAAACAAGGAGTTGATGGAGTACTTCAAGGAGTACAATCCTGTGAAGCCCAGGCATGCTTATGGACCCCAAGGTCACCGTGGCATGAGCCTGCTCATATTTGGCAACTCTCCAGCTGGCTACCATGATGCCAAACACTTAGATAAACACTTCAAAGATTCAAGGAGAGGAAGGGATGACTGGAATCGTCCTAGCAAACTCCTATTTCACCCCGGTGGGAATCGGATTCTTTATGGGTACCTGGCTGTCAGAGAAGACCTTGAGACGTTTAATCGACATAGCAGAGGTGCATCCTTTTTCCTTGCAGAAAAAGACTAGTTTATTTTCCATTTGCTATTGTTTTGCTCTGCTGTTGTAGGCTTGTCCTGTAGTGTCTTTGTTCACTGTAAGCAGAGTGGCTGTCAAGTAAGAAGGGTGGCAAGGGATGCAACATCTTTTACATTTGCAGCTCTACACTGATGTACAAGGGGCAGCTTTGAAAATCTCTACCTTTTGGTACAGCAACATTTGTGAGGCTCTCTCCCTTCTCTTTCTCTCTCCGTTCAATGTCTGGTAATGACCAGCATCATGGGGCTTAAGTCATGTCCCAATTCTGGTGCAAGTGTGTTCATTCATGGCTAGCAGGTAGCCTGAGAAAACCTGCACACTCTTCAACTATTCAACAGGGTGAGGATCTGATATCATCCATCAAAAACCAAATAAGTAGTTCACCCAGGGCATCTGGAGAGTTGGTTCTCCAACAAGATCTGTTCTGAAATGATATGTCACACAAGTCACATGCCAAAAACAAAGTACTCCACCTGTCCAATGGACAATGGTGCTAAAACCGGTACTCCTGATATGAGAACATGGGCACATAATTGTCTGCAGGGAAAACTGTGGTGAAGTATGAGATGAAGAGCCTACGTGAAGCTGTGCTGGAGCCAATGCAACATATTGGTGAACAGACACAGCACCTGCAGCAACTGCAGAACAAAGTAGAGAAAGAGCAAGAGGTTAGCAAAGTTTTGAAGGAAACTGTCAGCACAGTCTCAAAAAATCTCAGCCTTCGTGAGCAAGAACTCCAGATCCTGCGACGACGGGCTGAAGAGCAGCATGCACGAAACAAACAGGAGGTACTTTTAGGTGTTATGGTAATTTGAGGTTGTTGTGCAGTCTTTCCTGGCTTCCTGTCTATCATCAAGCAAAGTTACTTGAAGACATAGGTAAGAAAATGGCCACATCATGAATTCCTGTTAAGGAACACCTGGGACCAAGAAGATTGCCCCTGTACACTAGAGTGAGAACTCAGCATCAACTAACAGCAGGACTCTGGTGTGCAAACAGCAAGCTGAGATGGAGGAATTTTTTCAAGCAGAGAGGGACCAGCTGGCAGAGGAGTTCACCATGAAGGAGGCAGAGCTAGAGAAGCTAAGAGATGAGTTTGATCAGATGCATGCAAAGAGATGCTCCGAACTTGAGGCACAGCAATCTGACATGCTTGTGAACAATCAGAAGCACCAGCAAGCATTGTAATTTCTTATAATCCTCCTTTTAAGTACAGACATTTGGATGTTGAAGTTTAGACAATCCCTTGACTGCTCAAGAATGGTGGGACCCTCACACAGATCAGATCACCTCTTGTTTGCAGGATGGAGGCAGAGATATCAATCCAGACCGAGAGAGTGCATGGCAGTCTCTGTCATGTACAAGACCTTGAGACCCAGCTAGTGGAGCTTCAACAACGACACCATGAGTTGCGAATAGAGTTTCAGAAGAAGCAGCATGAAGCATCTGTTGAGTTTGAACAACAGCTCAAGGCTGAGAGAGCTGAGTTACTCCATGCTTATGAGAGCCAAATGCACAACAAGGAGGAAGCTGCATGTATGTCACTTTTCTCTCTCATCTTATTGTGAGGTGACTTTGTTTGTAGTTTCAAACCTGCTCTATAACATCCAATTTTAGAGTTTATGAGAAGGAAGGAAGGCTGGAACTTGTTCCAAAGCACACAACTGATAGTAATGCTCTGTCACAATCTTGAGTTCAAAGCATGATCAATACTGACCCTCCTGTTTGATCGGCTTGCAGAGAACTGAAGAACAATAGAAAACCCCAGGAGAAGCCACCCAAAATTGGTGGTTACACACGCTGGTGACATAATGGATTGTGAGAGTACGGCAGAGAAAAACCTGGCTTCAGTTGTATGAGTGTTGTTTGCAAATGAACCTCAAAGTACTCTTGACATGTTTCCTAAATTGCTTTGCAAATATGGTCACCAAGTAACATTCTCTGATTTCATCATAAACATGCACATTTCAATGCCTGGAGCCATTGCCTGAACAGGATACATGGTTGAATGAGCAAGAGTGGAAGATGGCATTTTATTGAGGGACAGTCTTCAGGAAAAAGATGCAAATCTGCAAATAGATTTATTCCAAAATCTGAGTTAATGCTCTGGCCAAGGCGTCATCTGGAAGATCTGACTTGCTGAGTTGATGTTCACCCAGAAAGGTTTGACTCACAATGATTCTTTGGTAGAACATAACAACCCACCATAATTCCTGTAAACTTATCTTTACTTCAACTAGAATTATTATCAGCAGAAGTGTAACGTGTTGCCAGAATCTGGCAATACACCCATTTCCCAACACTTGATAATGGTATCCACAGAAAACATAAGACACAAGAATCCAGCCTGAGAATGTTCTCCCTTGGAATGGAATTGGAGTGTGTGATGAACCTAGCTTAATCATTTTTGAAGGGGCATTGACTTGTACCAATTCTGCCACAACTGTCTTATTTAAAGAGTCCAGAAGTGAACTAGATGAAGAGCTTTGCAAAAATACAAGCTGCCAGAACTCTAGTATGGAACATTATTAGAGTGAGCGGTTATGGTTATATAGTCTCTGGCCCAGATCTGATTACTGGTATCTGCCTCCACCATCTTGTGTGACAACCTGAAACACAAGTTCCTCAGCAGATCGGAACAGAGAAGCATGAGGATCCATATCAGACAGAACATATGAAAATCTACATGTTGAGATGACTGAACGTTGGGATATCTCCAATCCACTATCTCCCAATGAAATTTGCAAAACAATAGTTTATATCTGTGGCAGATTCATTCAAGCATGACAAACTGCAGCACCTCTTGAACAAATCTTCCTGATCTTCCCTTTGGAGTGAAGTCTCAGTAAAGGCTGGACAGAAGGCTGGACAAAAGGCAGGGTACAAAATTGCATCATGGAAATGTAACTGTCAACCCTTCCAAAACTCAAAAACTTCTGCATACAACCAGAAGCCTCCTAGTTCACCAGTCCAGGAATAGAGCTCCAGTACATAAACAAGTCTCAGTCACTAATGCGAACATGAGAAACATTGACCAGACATACTGGATCATATGATGGTTAATGAGGCTCAAATGGACTGTGCAGAACTTTCAGTGGGTAATGAGGAATTCCACATATCCATCTGGATATTTTTAACAAGCTCCTCACAATTCTTGCCTAGCACATTAACTCCAGATATTACAGAACTCTGCACTCAATGAAAGGACCTGACAGCATGAGTGGTTTGTAGACAGAAAACTGCCATGACACATCATGCTGTGCATTCACCTGGCTATGTGTACTGGCAGTGTTTCTTTGTTGGTGATTTGGAGTGAAACTTTAGATCAATGTCTTTCTCACTCCCTTCATGAACTGGATTAATAGTTAATAACCCCCTCTTGACTCACATGTATTCCATATACTATAACACAGTGAACTCAAACCACCTGAGCTGGGATTGTTCAAGAATTGGAAGATCTAAAAACAAGAACTATGGTCCCGTAGAATAGGAAGAGGTGTTACCAATATCACAGTGAGGCAAAGGTTGATTGTGTTAGCATTTGCAAGAAAACATGGCAGTGAGCTGTGGTCATTGCTCCTACAAAAACAGTTGGATTGACATTGATGCTGTTGGAAAAGGCTCTTGTGGAAACTTGCAGCTGCTCCTGTCACCCACATGGTTGCATTTGTTGATGATCTGTATTAGCATATTTTGATAGCCAGGTGAGTATGTTCCCTATTATTCTCTTGCAGAAAATTGCATGTCCTGCATTTCTTTTGAGAAGAGAGGCTGGCATGGAGAGTTATCCCCATGCAACATGCAACAGCAAAAAGAGGCCTGGAAAATTCAAGCAGGATGTCTTGGCGTCCTGGTCTGATCCTGTTGGAAGGCATTAAGTCAAAACTGAAAACCTGGCAGGAGCTGCTTGATAAAGCTACAGAAACCAGCCACAAACCTGTCTTTTGAACTAGTAGTTGGGTTTTGATTTGAAGAGAGTATGATATCTGCATCATGAAACTGACATGGACATAATGGGATGTTGAGTGAAAGACTGCTCACAAATGCTAGGAAGAGCACCTGAGTGGACTTACAGTTGGAGGAACCCGTATGGGTTGTCTTAGTGGTGTTGATATGGAAGTCAGGTGCAACATTTGCCATCTCTCTGCATGGTCATGCAGCTTTGTCTACAAGGAAGTTGATGCTCTCATGCATCATGAAGAAGAAGAATAAAGACCACACTTAAGGACATAGCAAGTCATCTTGATTCATATCATTCCTGAGGAATGCTGGAAAACACCTGCTTTGATGGCCACAAGGGTCAGCAACCACAATTGAGCTCTCATGCCATCTCCTTTTACTGGACAGCTGAAAGTGATGCTGTGCAAACAGTTATTTAATGAGTGACACAGGGAAGAACTTTCCTTCAACACTGGAAATTGTGTTCAATAACAGCTCTCTCTCCTACTATATCAACAAGAAGTTAAACTCTTGAATTGCTTGAGCTCAATTCCCTAACCTTCATAGATTGCTAGAAATGCACACACAACCACACCCCTCCCCCTTCCCCAGTTGGACAACTTTCATGATAGAAAATGTTTAGGCAGGAAGGTGACACACATGATAACTCAATCAACAGTGATAAATGGGATTTTCAGAGTTCACAGTAGCAGTCCTTGTGTGCTCAAAACTTGAGCAAAGTGCCAGGAATATTCTTGTTTGCTATCCATCTATCTTTGTTAAAACAGCATGAAGGTGAGGTTGCAGCTCATGTGTTAGTGTTGCCATGTCAACTGTGTATTTCAACTCCTTCCCCTCAACTTCAAATAGGCGACCTATTGCTTGCACCTGAATACATCATCACCCAAAGATCATGTATACAGAATGAACAGAGAGAGCTCTAACAAAGTATGTCCCAAGGACTTCATGAAACCTTGTGCACATCTTACATAACTAGGTCTTGAGAATTTGGTGAAACTTGAAACCATACCTTGGAAGCATTGCCAACAAGTGAACTTTGGAGTTGAACCCTCTTCTGCTCTGCATCAAAAGTCCCTTTCTGCACAGATGCATTACTCTGTAAGCTAGCAGAAAACCATGCTATGGCACTTCACCATTCCACCTTCTGGACTTTGAAATGCTACACAAAATAGTGGGCCTGCTTGAAGGCCCACTGTACTAAAACGGAATACAGAGTTGGCCTTTGAGGCCACTAAACCACAATTGAGCAAGCATATGTTTTGAGCCAATTCCAAAATCTAGTTCAAAAATAGAGCACCATAGTTTCTTGTGCATATTTGAGTGTCAAGTGATGACGATACTATGCCATATTCTCAAATAATACAATTGCAGCAGCCAGAACAAACAAAACCTCTGTGCATTACTCCAAAATTGTACACAAAATGCATGGTTTGAGTTTCCTACCAGAACTTCAGCAAGACCTGTGCTCTGTGCAATGACAACTTCTATGGATCCATCAGGCTTGGGGCGCCAGTAACCACTTTCTGCATGCATCGGCTCACCTGATGCTGCCTTCCACGTCTTCTGGGCATAAGCCATCACAGGCTACATCCAACCATGCCATGCACCCTCTTCTACTATCAATATCCTCCCAATTTACCACGTGCTTGAAGCTTAATCACACAGCCACAGAATCTGTTAGCCCCACCTGCTCTGCAAGCAACATCATATCTAGCTCTTGGTAAGGGTTCCATTCACGCCTCTTGGCCTGCCGTCGTTTTCCAGCCATTACAAGGTTTTCTTAAAATCCAAACCACCGAACGCAGTTGTATCCCGGTTTCTTCAGCTGAGTGTGCAGCAAAGTAGTAGACCAAGCTGCTGAAACCAAACCCCATAAACCTCTGTTTCTCCATAATAAATGCATCATCGACAGCTAAAAAAGAAGAAGAGATATTCCCATCACACAGTTAACTCCTCCACGATTCTCATCATTCCACGCAAGAAAAGTTATTATTGGGAAATTTGACAAGACAGTGATGATGGGTAAGAAGAATGCGAGACAAGGAGAGACAAACCAAATAGGTACCTTGCCGGAATGCCACAACTTGATCTCTTCCCCATACTTGAACGATTGAATTGTCGGATACCCACCCTCTCCCTCGCCTCTCCATGTGCCGAGAAGGAATGCCAGCGGCTCCAACGCAGGATGGAGAGGCGGATTGTCCCCTGCTCCTGCTGCCATCGCTCCCGCGCTGTTATCTCTCGCCCTCGCTCGCTCTCTCCCTCGCCTCCGCACGAGCGGTCTCTGAGGTCGCTGAAAGCAGCAAACTGGACTGTTCTATTGGATGAAGAAAATGAACTGAATTGTGATGAAAATCATTCTGGATGCAACTTGCGCTAGATGGGATTGTGAATTTCATCATTCTGGATGGATCTTTCTGTAGATGTACTATGAAACAGGCCCGGTAGTTCCACCGAGGAACCTAGCGACCTTGGCAGGATGAGCCGCTGTTTCGTTAGGTAATAGCGTCTCCAGCGGTGCTCAGTATGTAACCCTGCGAAAATATTTTTCACATCCAAATTTAGTTATTTACTTTTTGTCAACCCCAACTATAAAACTAATACTGGAATATCAAATAGGTGGGGGACAACTAATAGCAAACCACTTGGACCAATCATTATAATGGGCCAATCAGAAACACTGAGCAGCAATGAAATCATATTTAGTACACTCTTTTCTTCATGTGTGCACGTTGCTGCGCCCTTTACTAGCCACTACACACTCTGCAATTACGCTGAGCCAAAACCATTTTCCTGAATCCAATCTTACTGTGCAGGGTCAAATACTGAGCACCGCTGGAGATGCTCTAACCGTGAAACCTCACCTGTCGTTGTACAAGGCAAGACACCCAAAATCTCAACTTACATAAGAGGAAGACAAGCACCTAAAATTGCTTTTCGATATACTTGAGTAGTTCGGTATGTATGCCATTGGAATTGACTGTCGAGCAGATCTCAAAAACAGCTCTCTAAGAAGAGCACATGCAATTTGGCAATTAATACAATTGAATTGTTCCATCTTAGCACAAATAGGCTTTTGTCTCTTTAGTTTTTCAATGCAGCTTGTTTGCAAGATGAAAAAGGTCACCCCAAATCGGAGAATTGTCCACCAGGCTAAGATTGTGTTGCAGGTGCAGTTAGACAAGCAAGTGCCAATAGCAGCAAGTCTTGGAGGTGGGAGTTGGAATGCAGCCGCAGCTTTGTGGGCTGCAAGCCAGAGGAATGAAAATGTTCCAAGTGAAAAGACCTTCAGGCTTGGTCAGCAAATGTAGGATCAGATTGCCCGTTTTTATTTTCCAAGTCTCAGCCTAATGTACCAGCAAACGAGAGGTGAATGCTCACACTTCTCTGAACTTGATCATTTCAAGACAAATGTGCTTGTGCAATTTGGGGACATTTCAAATGATCCAAAAAAGTTGCTTAGAGACATATTAAAGAATGGGATCTCATTAATGCACTTGAGGTGTTGCCAGCATTGAAGGTACTGAAGCAGCAGGTGGCCGCTGCTGGTTGTGGATGTTAACAAGATTATTACATATCTTTGCTCAAGGTATTTGGTCAATTCCTGTACAGAGGCTCTATTTTGAGTTGGAAGGAGAATGGGTGACACCAACAGGAAATAGACAATGCTTGCTCAATTAATTATAAAAAGACCTTGTAGTACCAGAATTTAAATTGCACCCTTGTGTGTGGGGTTTGTGAGCTTTACCATAGCCCTTCGAAGAGAACCCTTTTCAGGTTCATGGCCTACACCAATCGGAAATTTACTGAAAGAAACAGTTCATTATCAAGAATGTTTGCCACTTTCACAAGAATTTTTTTTTAATCCTAGCCATTTGTTAGCAATAGCAAACTTGTCTGAAGGCAACAAATTTGATCACTTGACTTCAATAATAAAGCAATAAGGGTATTCAAGCCCCTCACTATCAGAGATTCTTCACAGGGTCTACATCAACTTTTTAGACTTTTGGAATTGTGACATTGGATATTGCAGGTTGATTACAACTTGGGAGTTCATGCAAATTGCAAATTGATTGCCATCATAGCAAAGGGGTATAAACATGAAAAAAAGCAACCAGTTCCAAGCAATATCACATGAGCAGTCCTTGAGTATGGGAGATATTCAGGCATCCGGATTGAATTTGCAACTGAATATACAAGCCCACCTCTTTGGTCTTGTGTGTGATTCCATGATTCAGATAGTGCAGCAAATTTACCAGTAATCACCATAGCATAGGGCTGGTTGTCAGCAACTATTCTTGCACCCTCTACCATCACTCTCCAAAATCCCTTTCGTGGTTTTGCAACTGCCATGAAGGTTCCAATTCATTAGCCCTACTTCTATGCTTGGATAGTGCAATGCTATACTCAAAATCTTAGAGCACTCTTAAATCCCCATTAGGCTGTACACCACAGCAATATATTGCTGTACAAAGTTGATGGGAAATAGTCAGGCAAATTAAGGCTAGATTTTCATTTCAGGACAATTCCTCAAGGTGAGATTAGGTTACAGGTTGAGGGCATTATAGATTGAGTACCATGTACGACCTCAACATTGTTGATGTTGTCAGCCTGATTGAGTCCATTAGGATAGATGCTCATGTTGAAGGGATCAATGACTAACAAGTTAAGGTCATTGACTATTGGGTGCAAGCTATTAGGTGCAGCTGGAGGGTCCATCCAAACCTACAAGCAGAGCAACATGCATAGTAGTTTCTGCAAATTCTATTTTAGTGCTACATAAATTGACTTCTGACACACAATAGAGGGCTCTTCAGCAGCCACAATCATGTTTTTTTGCAGAGAAGACTGCATAGATGCTAATTGTATGGAACGTGTGGCATGAAGACCTGCCCACCATTGTGACTCGCAATGGTTGTCTGCAAGACAGGACTTGAAGGGTGACAATATGAACACCAGCATGTTCGAGCACAGCCCCATGTTGCTGTCCTGACAATACATAGAGCTGAGATGGCTGCAGCTTTGAATGAGGCTTGGCAAAGACCAACACCTTCTCTAATATTGCTCGCCCATGACCTGCATGTGTACACCTTGAAAGTGACAGCAAGTCACACAAAATATACCAGACACTAGAATGGTGCCCAAATATTTAATATTTAAATCATATTCTCCTTGACAGAATTTGTAACAATTACACATATCTTGTTTATGGTGTGCAAAATAGGCCTCTTGTTTGAACTAGTCTCATGAATGCTGTTAATACATGTCTCCTCTCAGATGGTGGGAAAGACCTAGTGGGTATCAGTTGATAAATACTCATATATACAGTAAGAGGTGTTACCTTGCACATAATCAGGAGCAGGCCCAAGCCTGCTTATTCTTGTAGGGCTGTAGAATGTCATCTCTGGGATGGCACTGCATCACAAAAGTAGATGCACACACAGTCATGAGTTTTGGTAGATTGGCAAAAATTAAAGTTTCAATTACCTTCTGGTACATGCAAGCAATTTCAAAACTTTCCAATGGGATGCAGATGGTCAGTATTGACCCAAGGTGAATATATGGGCAACCAGGAGTGAGAGGTTGGAATTCCTTTGCTTCTGAGGCATTCTGGGGGCTTCTCTATCATTGCACTAGTTTATCAGTACAAGGACGTTGTGGGGTTAACTGTTTAGTCCATTTGTAGAATGGTGTCCAGTCACAGGTGTTCCCAAAATTCAGTGTTTGTATATGAGGTTATGTGTAGGGCAAAAGCCCACCGGTGGGGGCATTCCCAAAATATCGGGCTTAGGACAAGGTGAGAGCCTAGGACAAGGCAATAGCCAAGTCCAAGCCCTCCATTTTGGGAATCTCCCCCACCTTGGGATTTACGCATCATAAAGCATGAGGCAAATGTTATTGTGGACCTAAACAAACATAGATCATGAGGTGTAGAAGGGGGAGGGTAAACACACTTACTCTTTATGAGAGTAGGAGGCATAATTTCTGTCCCACTCTTAAGGAGTAGACATAAAGATCCCTCCTCTCTTTTCTGAAACAGATGTTCATGGACATAACATGCCTTCCAAATACACTAGGAAATTTGTCCATGTGCTTTACATTTGCATGATGGTCAAAACAGTGACATCCAACCAAGAATCTATGTTACAAAATATTGTCCCACAAACCTGTGGATCATCATGGTTTTCAACAATGCCCCTGATGCCATAAATCCATCCTTAATCGCCTTTGTACCTGGCAAAAAAAACCCAACTAGAGGTAATTGAGTTTTTCAACAATAGGATGATCCTATAACAATTGACATTGACTGACCAAACATTTTGATGAATTAAACTGGCCACAATTCTGAAAGAGACAGAGCAGGTAAATGTAAAGGATCCTAGCATTGGCACGTGCCCAAACACAACTAGACCTAAAGACTTTATAACATCAAATTAGCTTCAAGATTTACAAGCAGCTCTTGTTGTTCAACTTCTGTTGAGCAAAGACACTGAGCTATGAATCTAACAACCATTTGACTCTCCATCTTGAAATACACCTGATGGATAGTATCCCTCACGAAAGTATTGTCGGGTCAGTGCAGCCATTCCTGCCACTAGAGGTGCTGAGCTTGATGTACCCTACACCTTACACTGTTATGTTTCAAAACTTCCCCTTGGAACTTGGCAATGTGCTTTTATAATCCATATTTGTAGCCATGTTATTATGATCATGCAATATTTTGTAACTCCTATTTTATCACTCAGCACAGGTCATTTATGACTTAACCCATTTTTGCTAAAATTGATTGGTAAATTGGAAGAGGAGGGAACATGAAGGACACTTCATATGATCAAAATCTATCAGCAATTGACACACAAAATGGCCAAATTGAAGTTGGATGACTATTTTGAACTTGAGTAGGGTTTAGGGTTCAGGGACAGTAGAACTAGAATGAGAAGCACCTGCTTTGCTTCAATATGGCAGTTTCCTTGAGGTGGATAGCCAAGATTTGGCATAGATGACCAGACAATCATTCCCCTGCCATCACAACTACCTAGTATCTTTATCTGATATGGATTCTCAGTAGGAACACATCATATCAAAATCATGAGGCTTGTGTACAGTCAAACTCAAAATAAAGAATTCCCAGACACTATGTTAGGCATGAACAGCAACAGTCTGCTAAAACTCTGACTCATAATACAACTTTTGCCTACTTTGCCAAAAACAGTGCATCTGAATAATGAAAGTAAGCACTTGAGAGGAATTGATTGTCCTTGAGAACATTAGGCAAAGTAGGTGTGTGTGAATCAGAATAGTTACGGAGCAAGAATGTCAGGTTTGATGCGACCATCTATTGTTGGACCAAGGCTTGAGAATGGAGCCACTGTTGAGGGCCTCATGAGGTCATTAACAGAATTCCCAACTGCAGAAGGAAGGCTTTCAGCTGCATTGAATGATGCACCTACCTTGTGGTTGACACATGCAATGCCCCTTAAGGACAACCCAAAAAGGTTTAGCTTGATATTTTAATCAAACTGATAGAAATCAAAGAAAAGCACAAATATTTGTATACTAAGATCATCATGGCAACTACAATCAAAGAATGCCAAGGTGCAACTGTGATCCATGCAACGAAGAGGAGGGGAAAATCCATACAGCAAGGCAGTTCTTTGCACTAGCAGGGCTAGCTATGGTGCCTGTTCCATCCCCACCCTCATTACCTGCAGCAAATATAATCAACACCTCCTTGTTCCTGCACCTATTAGTTTGGTTAGGTTTATGCACTCAACTTCCAAGAACAACATTATTTTATCTGAAGACATTTGTTAACCACAACACCCAATTTTGGTCCTTTACACAGCTAAATGAGACCTAGGACTTGACACCATCAGAACTGACAGGTGTCTCACTTGTAAGGGATTGGAACCTTGTGAATTCTGAGCATATGAATTGCAGAATTTAAAGTTGACTAGTGTCACCTATCCGCATTAGATAAGAAGAAAAGATTTCACCTTACAAGTGAGAAAATAAGTCCACATCATGAGCATTTGAGCTGTATCCTTGGGTTCGAACTCCTGCAACCACAAGCCTAGATAAAGTAATATTAGCTTTAAGGATAGTCCATAATTGCCTGCCAAACCTGAATTTTTGACTCCCACCAACTCCCCCACCCCCCTTCAGGAAAAGACTACACATAGGTTTTTCTTTTTTGAAGATGCCAGTCTTCAACATGGCATTTCAATGTTCCAAATTACTAGAATAGTTTTGCACCTTATCAGTAAGACTTCACAATTCTTGACTCATCTGATTTCTTAGTCTGTGTTCTCATAGCAACTATTTAGTCTCTTCTCAAGGAGAGAACGGGTTGGTTTGACCCTCACCCCAAGAATTGGAGAAGATGCGAGCACCAGCATTGAAGCCATGAATGAATATACCATTCCCAAGGTCTGCAGGTGCTTTCAGCTCTGATGCGTGCCCTAAATCAAAAAATGCTGTTGACCCAACCATACTGATGAGAACCCATTTGTTGTGCCATATCCTCTCTGAGTTATCTCATTCCACTGTGATTGTGGACACAGAATGGAAACAACAAAACCTCTGGCTAACCCCAGGAATTTAGGGTGATGACTATGGGGGTGAAAGGGCTTCCTCACCAAGTTTGGCTGCTGGAGCCATGCCTGAAAAGGGATCACCGCCATCTTCAGTGTCACCAACAATACTTCCTGCAACATGTGTGCCATGGCCCTCTGCTGTGTCTGTCTTGTCCCCTGTAGAGATCAGGTACTGCACTACCTTGCGGGCTTGCACATCTATATTGTCATAGGGAACAGCCCGATTCTTGTCATGAAAGAAACAGTGCTGCACATAGAACTACTAATCAAAAGTCAAAAATTGCTTGATTTTTCGTAAGTAGTAAAGTGTAGATGAAAGCCCAAATCTCCCCACCCAACAAAAAACCTTTCATGATTACTTATTGGAGTCCATGCAGCTTCATCAGATCTCCAAGCCTCACATAGCTTGAGACTGCATTCTGGATGGTATAGAAGCATTAGGCCTAGAAGCAACCCCTGAATTGATCTAGTTTTTGGAATGGACATTCATCTACATCACTAATTAGATCTTGCTGCCTTGGAAGTAGATGGTTTGAACTATTTTTGCTACTGTGGATTATATAGGATGACGTACTCCAAGACCAATCAAGATAGATTCAATGCTTTTGAGTTCTCGAAGCTATACAACATCTAGGGATTGGAGATGCTGCGACACACGGAATTTAGAAAGTTCTGAAAGACAAAGTCAACAAAGATAGGAGGGAAAATTAGGATATTACATCCATATCAATCCCAGTGTCAGCACATCCAACGATCTCCCCTTGCCCAAGCAAGTCCTTAGTGAAAATTGGTACACTCTTTCCAGTTACACTCTGCACATTGAGGTAAATTGTGTTTCAAGCACCAAGAATGTCACATACAACAGCCATAGAATGGTAGTGCAATCCAGTAAGTCCCCATATTGCTGACTTGCTTCAAATTCATTATCTCATTATGGTCCTAAGCAATTTGTATGACAAATTGGAAGAAGTTAGCAGTTTGAATGATCACAAGGATTTCCACACATACCATAGTGCCATGTACACATTGGTGCACCAGAATTTCAAGGTCCAATAGTAGAAGGGTTGAACTACATCTGGGGAAGAAAACAAATGCACACCTGTGTTACATACTTTGCCCATTTGTTGAAGACTTTGTACAGGGGGTTGATTTCCACCAATTGTACCACAGCATGGTGAGCCATGAATTCTGCTACTGCTTTCAATCCAGCACTTGGGATACAAGAGCATACCAGAAATGGTGCTGCCTCCACCTTGCACTTGATCACATCGGCACATTTTTCACTCCATTGTTTCCTTGTTCTATCTTCTTTCAGAGGATTGACAACTTTTGGCTGCAGGTTCTCACATTTAGGAAGAGCTGAGCCATGATATCCTAAGCTATGATTTGTATTTAAACCCCGCCTTTTTGAGTGTCTCTTCATGTCAATTGCATGGTCACCTTGCTGTTTGCAAGCTGTGAGTTGGTCCTTCCCTGAATTGTACTTCATCATTTTGTACATCTCTTGAAGTTTGTCCTTGGCAAATGGGTTATTTAAGAGCGTTTGCAAATCTTCCTCCCACAGCTTGGCAAGAACCCTAGTCTCCGAAATGCTCAGAACATTTGCAGTTAAAGTTGCCTTGAGGCTGAAAATACTTTCATTCAGTGGCGGAAGACCATCATCAACGTGCTGGCCATGACTAGCTGATTCAAGCTGTCTGATCTTCGCAGCAAGTGTCAAGCCTTCAATCTTGAGTCCGGGGACAAGAGGCTCTACTACATGGATCAATGGGTTTTGCATCAGAGCATTTGCTGAAGCTTTCTTTATGAAAGCCAGAAGAAATTTCATGTTGTACTTGGTTGAGAAATGTTGCAAAGTTGATTCACCATGAGTCAATGCCTGTATCATTTTCACAGCTTCCAATTCTTTGTAACCTACCATAAAATGCCACATATCAGAGGATGATAAGGCCCTTTCTAGCTTTGCCCTGGCCTTCTTGTGTGCAACCTCAACCTTGCGTAACAACGAAGCCTCTCGACCATTAGCACCCATCTTCTTTGGGCAATCTTGTCGCTCTCTGAGACCATTCCAAAGTAAACTAGAGTTTGTTTCATCTATACTTTGAGATTTCATTGGGTGAGCACCCGCCCACATGTAAGTCTTTCGAGACCATTCTGTTGCAATTATGTGGCTCCAATCTTTCATCCTCAAGGGTGCAGAAAACAGCCTATTTTCAGCCTTATGACCACCACATGGTTGTGATGCACCTCCTCCCTGTTTGGTGTCTATTTCCTTGCTAGCACTAACTATAACAAGCAAGCATATTATCATGTAACTGATGCAAACCATGAGCCGCCATGAACAACATCCTCTTGCAAATAATAATATTGCTGATGTCCCGCACTGCTGCTTTAGCCTGACCCTTTGCATGACCATGACCATGACCATGTATGTCTCTGGACACCAAACCTGCGAGTCTTCAACAAAACTTTCTTGAGAACTGAAGATACTAAGGTAAAAACATGAGCAAGGAGTTGTTTTGAAAAGAAAATGAAAGAGTTAAATTGAGGAACATGAGTAAAAAGGAGTTGTTTTGCAAAGAAAATGAAAGTGTTTTGAGTATTTTGCGAAGCAAATGAAAGTATTTTGAGAAACATGAGTGATAAGGAGTGGTTTTGCAAAGAAAATGAAAGAGTTTTGAGAAACATGAGTAAGGAGTTTGTTTTGCAAACAAAATGAAAGAGTTTTGAGAGGGAGATATTCGGAGCATGGCAACCAAACGGAATTTACAGTTAATGTTCATATTCACATGGGAACGTGTATTGGAAACAGTGTGCGTGAAAATGTTCCCCAATGTTCTACAATGCTCCCCGAGTTCCAACTGCATTTCCAATGGTTGATTTTAGCGGTGCCGACATTGGGGTTCATGTAATTTCTTGTTATTTCCTTGTTCTGGTTTGGAAGTGTTTAAATTTGATACCTAATTGAATTGAGGAAGACTTTAATGTTGTGGGATTTGATACTAACGTTGAGATGAGAAAGAATCTTCATCATATCCTTTGATCGTCTTGTGAATCTTAATGTCTCTCATTTGAGGCATTTCAAAATTGGTTTTTGATAGTATCTGTCAATTTCTAACTGCGTGAGGTTAATGCAACCCATCTCATCTCTTCAGTTGTTCTTTCTAATTGTTGCTTCTCCTACTTGTGAAAAGACATTTGGATGCGTGATCAACTATTTCAAGTGCATGAGTGCGTTCAAACGTGTGTGGGTGTGTGCTGTGTGCATCACAACTTGTACATATGCACATATCATAAAACTAAATATCATTTATTTTTATTAATTTGTGCACCTCAACATTTGTTGTCCATTTGTACCTATTCTCCTTGTATGACCTACCCCCACAAGGATTTGCACACATTATAAAACTGATTATCAATTAATATGTATTCACTTGTGCACCCTAACATTTGTTCTTCATTGGCACCTATTCTTGTGATATTGCCTACCCATGATCATTATAGCATCTTTTTGTCCTTCTAAAAAAGGTAAAATAGCATAATTAATCAAGATCGGTTCCCAAGGTTGGATGAAAATGGCATAGATCATGGATGAAATTTTATTCCCAAGTGGAGTTATTCTGGAGTGCATTGCATTGTAGTAGAATCCTTTACTGAAAATTGTTCCACATTAGATATTTGACTCTCTTTTTTTAAAGCTCAAATTTGTTTTGATCTAGAGCTTGTTGGAAAGAGGCATTCTCAGTCATTCAGAAAAGGTGCTTGCTGCAAGCTCCGCTAGTTTGAAATTTGACCTAAGAGTCCAAGGTGAAAGTGGTGACGGCAACCCTAAAAATGCATACTTAAAATATGTGGAATAAGTTTCCAAATAGAAAAGAACTGAAACACAATAAAACTATTCAAATTCTAAATAAAAAGATCCCAAGTTAAAACTTTGAAAGAAAAAACAAAAGTTACAAATATTCATTTTCAAGTTAATAGTGTGCTATACTAGTAAATGGAGTGCAAGATGATGATGAACACTGGTTGCCATATGGGCTGTTGAATGAAGATAGGACTTAAAAGTATGCGCATAGCGTATTGGGTTAGAGCATCTCCAGCGGTGCTCTGTAGGTGATCCTGCACAGTAAAATTGGATGAAGAAAATCCAACATATGCTGGTTTGGCTCAGGAAAATGGTTTTGGCTCAGCATAATTGAGCAGGTTGCCGTGGCTGGTAAAATGCGCAGCAGCGCTGTGCACCTGCAGAAAAGAGTGTAATAAATATGATCTAACTGCTACTCAGTGTTTCTAATTGGCCCGTCATAATGATTGGTCCAGGTTGTTTGCTATGAGTAATCCCACACCTATTTGCTGTCCTGTTTCAGTTTTATGGGTGTGGTTGCAAAAGACTACATAACTAAACTTGGATGTGAAAAATATTTTCACAGGGTCACATACTGAGCACCGCTGGAGATGCTCTTACAATGCAGCATATCTTCCTCTTGCCACTTATCAACTGTCAAACTTCATTGTAAAGGCCTTTGATGGTTTTATTCTTAAGGCCATATCTTGCCTTTAGCCCAACAGGGAAAACAATGAAGAAAGTGTAGATGTGGTTTGGCCTTAGCATGTGAACAATAGCAAAGCTAAATCATAGGAAAAAACATGCTCTCATGGTTTTTCCTGTGCACTTTTGACAATTTCATCAGCATTGTTTGCTAGTTTCTTTATTCATCTCCACTGATTGTTTACCAGCAAGGAATTTCAATAGTTGTTCAATATGTTACCAACCATGTATCAACTGGCGTGAACAACTTTAAAGGCCAATTTCAAAATTCCTTTCGTTATTAGAGCCTTTAACTAAATGGCATTTTTAAGTATGACAACTAGTTATGCTTGAAAAGGTTACTAAACACAGTACCCAGCTTTTTCAGAGGGCATCTCTTTGTGTTTTCACCATCTTCTGGAAGGTACAGCAACCTGAGAAGACAACAGTAGGTGTCAAAATTCCATCCTTGCTTTGAAATGAGGAACCTTTCACAATATGTCAGTCAGATTCCAGTCCTCCTTTCCAAGAAGGAACTTTTGGAAAGTGTCTTCCAAATTCCACCCCTACTTCACAACAACTTCAATACTTGTCCATACTTGTCCACCAGCATGTCAATACTAACCTTTTCCTTTGCCTCCAACAAATCAAAAGCACCACCACACAGGATAGAGGCTCTATTTATCTAAGCAGGTTAGTCCTTATGGCACAAAGTAAACATAAAATGACCATGCCCAACACATTTCAAAGTGATGCCCAACCTACAAAAAGAGGCAGTTATAGGGTGAAAAGCCACTTAATCATGCTGAGTTGGTGAACTAAGTGTCTCCCTTTTCACTAACTCACAATCATCAATGTGTTCCTGTGTGGCTGGATTTGGTAGACTGATTGCAAAGTAGGAATATACTGACTACCATGTGGAATAGTTGTTCAATGAGATCAATGGGAAATAAGAACAATGATCATTTATTCATTTAAGCCATCCCATCAATATGCAAAAAGGAAGGAATGAAATCACATCAATACCAGACTAGATGAGAGTGTCAAAGAATGGCTAGAACACAAAACTCATCTATGCTCACATTGTGACCATGATGAGCAAAGATAGCAGAACCATAACATACACTAACAAAACCACCTATCAGACCTCTAGGCAATTCTCTCATAGGCTTGATAGAAGTATGCCACCCACCTTTGGATTGCACGAACAATCCACGATTTCTCCAAAGTCTGGGTCTGCATCCTAGAATATATAGTCAAAACAGTGGTAGGAAACACGCAGCCTTCACTTGCAAAGCGTACAGAAGAAGAAGTAAGCATACATTCCACCCCTCCAATGCACTGCAGAGACCCACAAAACACAAGTGCACACATGAGGGAGTTGAATCTTTGTTATACCAGTGGTTCCACTTTGTCACAAGTAATATAAGCGATGTGCCTTTGTGCTGGTAGAGACAGTCTAGATTACCTCCTCTGCTCCCAATATTTCCTGGAGAAAAGTTCAACAAAGAAATCTTGATGCAAAGGTCTGAACTCTAAAATAAGACAGCTGCAAGCCTCTAACCCACACCAGCAAAACACAGAAGATGATTCTTGTTGAAAGGGGCCTTAAAGAGTGGTTATTTAACAATAGCATAACCATTTAAACCTTCAACTGATGGTTTCCCATCAGAGCTGCTTCTTTCTATCAGGGAGCCAATGCCCTGAAAGCGGCCAAAACTCCTCGAGCACTTAGTAACCAAGACTCCTTACTGCAATGTGTGCAAAAGTTGGATATCCTGTTGGATACTTGCTACCACCACAGCCAATCAAAAATTGTGTATAGTGCCTGTCAGCACCAAGCAGGCTGTCCACATGCTGAGAACCAAGCTAGATTCACAACCAGCAATTGAAGAGCAGAACCTATACAAAGGTCTAAAGCAACCACACCCCAGTACCTAAAGATCTCAGCTAGGTTGGGCTATCCACAAACATCACAATGTGGATATGAAGAATTTGAATCAAGATGAAAAAGAACCTCTATGCTATCAATGTTCTGTATAAAAAGGTTCTCATGAACCTTAGCAGTATCACCTACCAAGCTCTCCTACCACAGGTCTTTAGATTCGTCTTGTTCTTTGTGTCCTTGGCAAAAACATTCATGAAAGGTCAAATGACCCCTGGCCCTCACAAATTGCATACAGCAATCTTTTTCTCATTACTTCCTGCACATCACCAAAGTAAAACAGTAAGGTAAACAGAGGAACACCCATAATGAGACCAGCAATCTGTCAGAAAAATAACTGTCAAATCTTACCTTGCATGAATATGGAGGGAGCTTCAAGTAGTTCGCACAGGTCATTACACTAGGCAAATCCCCATCTGCCAGCATGGTGCCCAAGCCTAGTGCAGCTTCTGGTGGTGTTGAGCCCAGTGGTGCACCACTTGCACCTGTAGGGTGCTGGCCACATCATCCAACATGAAAATTCAGTTCCAAAAACTCTTCAATATGAAAGAATTAGTGGGGTTGAAGACCCACTGGAAGCATGGCAACTCTGAGGAGCTAATGTGACCACATACCATGATAAATCAAAGTTGAAAAAAATGTCAACAGTGCAATTCCAGAATAGAAAATTTAGCTTCCACAATTGTAAGCAAAGAATCTCAAACTGCAAAGAACTATTGAGAACTCAAAAAGTCAAAAAAAAATCAACAATGTCAACTTCAGAACCCTAATGAAAACAAATTTACCTTCCGCACAATTGTGAGCTTGGGGCTCAATGCTGCCAGGCCACCAGGTGGCAGACGTGGGGCTCCAGTTATAAACTGTAAAAATGACCGCTGCTCATCTGGAGTAAACTCCCCCATGATCTCAAGAAGCTGCAAACACCAAATTGACTATAAGAGGATGGCTCCAAGCATACACAAGAAAGTTTTCTCATAAGGTGACCCTTTTACTCCACTTTGCTTGGCATGGGTCATAGTTGAGGAAATGCACAGATTGAGTCCACCAGATAAAGCACAGTCTGACTTACGTTTTGGATAGGGGGGCTGGAGGCATTATATCCATGGTCAAACTTCATGACATCTGCAAGTGACTCTGGCTGCAACAGGGCAATAGATGTATGAATGATGGATTGCAGGTACCAAATATGATTGGGCATCCAACAGCTTAATCTAAGAACACATGAAATGATGCAATATCTTCAAAAGTGTTGACAACAACTCCAAAAGCTGAGATCTTAGTCCACCTGAATAGAATTGAGATATGACCCAATAGTAAGGTTATTAGAGATTTCAGATCTGACACAAGAAAAGAAGGAGACCCAACCCTAAAAACACAGAGAAAAAGATGACTGGTTTGAACAATAGTGACAGTCACATGCATGTACAATAATCTTCAATGACCAACATACTGTAACCAACATCCTTTGCAACAGTAATTCAAAGACACAGCCATGATGTTGGCTAGCTTGGCAAAACATAAAAGAGGAGATAACAAAGGAAACCAAGAAAACAGGTTATGAAGAAGTGAGAAAGAAAAACCATAAAAAAAAGAACCAAACAATAAAGGAGGAAGTGGAGACAAAGAACATGAAGAACTTTGTACATGCAACCATGCAAGTAGAAAAGGAAAGTAAGACATCTAGAAGCTAAAATAAAATCAGAAATGACTGACCAGCCATAATTCATGTCGACCACAGAGCAGATATTCCAGTTCCTCCTCACTGAATATTTGCAATGAAGACAGTGGAAAAACCTACACAATTAACAAACAGGTGGTATCATTAGCTAGCATTGTGATTACAAAGCAAGAGTTATGGAACCAAATGCATATGTGAAAAGAGATTCCAAAGTGAAGGAGATTGCACCTGATTAAAACCAGCACGAAAAGAATCAAATTGGGCTGCAATACCACTTTTGGCAGTTGCATCCACAACAAGAGCCACATACTCTTCCAAAGTCTCCAGTCCCACCTGTGAACCAAGTTATATTCAAGTGCATCCCATTAACAATCAAAATTCAACTGCAGTACAAGAGCCCCTTCACTCAGTCAAGCATTCTCTTGCCTAAGATGGACTCAGACAAGCAACAAAGTTTCATCATCTCACCATAATGTCGCCTCCACCAGGTTTCAGCATGAATTCTGGATATCCTGGAAGAGAGAAGTCCAGACAGAGATCCTCCAAACTGGACCCCCTAAAGCGCAGTGCACTTATTGCCTCATGTACATCTCCTGGTTGATTCTCCAAAAACTGCTTCCTGCGCACCAATGCTTGCATCTCAAGCAGAGTGCGACCCAGCTCTGGATCGATAGTTTGAATATCATACAAGTTCAACTCCTGTGGACAGGGTCAAAGTCATGCGTAGCACAAACACAGAAAACAATGTGAAAAAGTAAATGTCAACCATTTCTCTGCATAGCTAGTGCTTGGTTCACATTTCCACAGTTGGCAAAGAGGTTAGAGTCTAATATCAAGAAGCACCAATTTCTGGAATCCAAGACAAGTCATAACACACCTGACCAAGTACAAGCTTATAAAATGCAGCTGACAAGGGCAGGTCCAAAAGCCGTCCATCTTGAAGAGCCTTAGCTATAACTCGGCCAAGCAGTCTGAAGTGCCCCAAGACTCTTCCATACTTAGTGTCACTTCTATCTGTATTAGGTGGCCAGGGACGTGGAAACAAGCCATGAGGTGCATAAACATAGTCTGTACTGTTAACAGACGGTTCAGAATGGTCAGTAGCAGATAAACTCTCCTTTATGTCCTCCTCAACCATGTCCACATCTGTTGAATGGGCATCCACCTCGAGCACTGACCTTGACTCTGTGCGCCACAGATCCAATGTGCTCCTCTGGAGTTCATGGCTGAGTAAAGTGTAGAACTCAAGTGTAGGTCCCAGACCAGTGCCCACCTCCCCAAAATACTCAACTTCCAGGACTGCCTTGTGACCTGAATATAGCTCCATCACTTTAGCTGCTGAATCTAAAATTCGACTTCTGGACACTCTCACCTTTTGCCGCTGTAGCCTGCCCACCTGCAGGTCACGTTCATTGCGAGCAGCTCGTCCATCAGCACCTTGCTGTTGCTGCAGGTGCTGCAGAGCCCGAGACAGGCCAAAGGCTGTTGAATGAAAATACTGCCTTCTGGTCTCAAATGGAAAGAGGAATGGGCATATCTGTGTCAGTTGGTGACACCATGCTGGCCACCCACCAGTACACAGTGCTAATGCATCTTGCATTTGTCGTGCCAACTTTGGTGTCAACTTACTGCTAAGAAACTCCTCTTTAGATACCAAAGATCCTGCTACTTGGATTTCCTCAATACTCTCTGCTTTGCCTTGGGCAAAAGCATCAACTGCAGCTTGGGCATATAGGCACGGAGCCAAACGATTCAGAGCCTCCAAAACCCTTAACAACAAAAGTATATCATATGTTGAATTTGCCTTATCAAAGTCACAGGGAAGTTCTACCTGGAGTATACTGTCCAGAAGTGCTGCCTGTTGCCATGAACAATCAATTTCAGTGCTACTCACCACCCTACTACTTGGGCCTGCATTAGCAACCTTGGCTCCATTACAGGGTATCGGGTCACCACTTAGGTCAGGCATTTGGTATGTAATGGTATAAACTTCACCCCACGATCTGCGGCCACTACCCAATGGAAATCCTGGCCCTGTAAACTGGTCCTCCTCATCCTCATTATCATTAGCCTGTTGCTGAACAGCTTGGAAAATAGTCAGCATCCTGTTTAATGGCTTTCCTCCTATTGAGAACACAAGCTTGGGAGGGATGTTGGCTGCCAATGCTCTGCGATCATGAGAACATTTGCGAACTCCATTGATGCCAGCTCCAGCCATAGCTGCTGCAGCAAATGATAAAGACCCTCTGCTCCCTAAAGTTCTGATCCCACTTGTTTCAGCTGCTGAGGTCAAAATGGCTGTCCTATTCACAACACCTACTCCACCTGCTGGCTGTGATAGACCTTTGCTAGTTGATGCCATAGCCCCAGCCTCCATTCCATCTCCCAACTGAACATCATAAACACGATCTTCTTTGCATTCTGGAACTGGATCTTCCCCAAACATCTGGCTCATTCCCAGTACTTTAGCCCAACAATTCCCAAGTCTTGAAACTCTCAAACTTGCAGAAATGTTCATGTTTACAGATAATTTTGCAGAGAACAACAATTTATATCTGACACAAAGATGTGAAACCAAGTGAAGGTCAAGATAATGAAACATACTTCATCATGATCTTCATCCACATCCTCGTCTTCATCATCAGAGAGCTCATCTCCATCCATGGTCACAGCCTCTTCAAAGTCAACAGGTAGCACAACCCCTTCATCCTGCACAATCTCACCATTTGAGCCACTTGAGTGCCCCAAGACTATAGGAAAATCAAAGTTTCACAGAATGAAGGGTCTATCTGCTATTGTCAACACTGTTTCTCTCAAGGAAGGAAATCAGAATACTCATACACATCCTGCGTTGTACGAACATGAAGCTACACAAGCTTCAAAAGTTGTAGACATGCCAGAAGACTTGGCAACAACTACAGGCAACCTGAACACCATTTATATAACACATACCTCACTTTCACACTCAGGTACTACTTTAGCAACTGGGATGCTAGTGGCAGCTGCACGCCTGCGAGCTGCTGCATTACGAGTTTCAGGTCCTCTCTGCTCATCAGCACCATAAGCTCCTGCAGCACCTCTGCAGACTGCCTTTCCCTTTCCCTTAGTTGTACTTGCACTGCCATCTAAGTCTGCATCTGTACCATTTCCAAAGGTAGTTGCAGATCTTGATTTCATTGAAGGATGGGGCTCAGAAGTTAGAACAGCAATAGGTGCAGATGCATCTAACATACTTGTTGCTGATATACTTGTTAAGCCATGACGCTTCACACGTGGCCACAGAAAGTCCTCAACAGAAATCAAAGTGGCCAAGGGATCAATGAGTACAATGTTTCCAGAGTAATCCCGTAGTGATTTCTCTCCAGAGGCCCTACAAAGGCGCAGTTTCAAGGGCTGGGTAAGGGCACCTAGACCAGCGGCAATGCTGTAAGTGCCACTAGAGAACCGAGGAGCATGACCCAAGACAACAGGGAATTGTTCCAGAGCTACTAGTGCATTCTGCAGCTTGCGCACCAGCAAAGTGAGGGGTGCACTTTCATTGCTAGAAACAGAATCTGGCAACCGTGCAACTGTGACAAAATCCTTTAGCCTCTTCAATGCATGCTGTCTGAGAGCTGTATTGGATATGTTATCTTTTGCAGTGTTGCCACAGGAGAAAAAGTTCAACAAAGCTCCCACCACTCCACTCCCTATGAACTCAAAAGTTGACACTCCATCTCCTTTACCAAGTTCAGCAAGTATCTCAGACAGCACCATCACCATCTGATCTTCGTTGATACTCCCTGCTGCCTTCACCTTCCCTTTACCCTTGCCCTTGAATTCAACTACAGTCTCACAATTCAGTTGTGAACAAAGATTCTTCAACTTGCACAGGCTCTGTGTTACACCAGCATCAGCAATGCCAGTGTCACCAGGGAAGTAGGTCTCTTTAAACTGCTTGGCAAATGCAATTGCAGCCACTTGCATTTCAGAGCGTAATGTCCCTTTGGCAGACCCTGCAGAAGGAGGTGATCTGACAGGAGGTAATGGAGCTGATGTTGACAGACATGCCTCCTCTACAGCAACATCATTATTTCCACCTGACTTCCTTCTACCTGCCCCTCCCCTCCGTGACCTGGATGGTCCTGGAACAACTCTGCCAGCACTAGTTGCTGCATCCAACTTTGATGCTAGCAGTGGAGCTGGGGGCCCTAGCTGGTCGGATGCAATCAAAACATCAACAGCATGCACAACTCCTTCCTTCACAAACGTCTTGAAGAAGACATCAGGTAACTTCTGCATCAGCATTTCTGCTATCCGCAATGCTGTTAACAAGATGGATGCATCTTTTGATGCTAACACTCCTGCCAAGAAGCTGTTGAAACACCAAAGTTGTACTCATCAGCACAAAGCACTCCAGGTGAAGCCAGGGAGCACAAGAGGAGGAACTTGAGTATGAAGATTTACCTTGAAATGTTGGACTCAATTAGCAGAGACCGTAACATCTCTGATGTGCTGAAGTATAGGAGCTTGTTGATGGCAGCAAGACACTTGTATCGTACAGGTGGATTCACACTTGACCCATACACCTATTCCAAAAGCATTGTGAAGACATTAGTATCCACAAGAAAGTGCTGGCCAGATAGACATGCACAACAGAACTTAGGTTCGGGATCACATACCTGAACAAGCACAGCAAAGAGATCAGTCCCAAACTGCAGGAGCAGTTGTGGCTGATTGCGCAGTAGCATCTCCCGAGCTGAGATCTCCAGTACTGCCCCTTGCTCAGATTCCTCCACTCTGCCTATTGTAACTGCTGAATACTTTCTTCCTGCACCTCTGGAAGAAGTGCCACTGATTGAGGTTGAAGTAATGGGATTTCCTTGTGTGTCTGGCATGGTAGGTAGCAACTCATTGACTAATGTCACTATTTCATACAACTGCACAGGTTCAGTGCCACCAAAAACAAGTCACATCCGGACACCTATATGAATACTCAATGATAGAAACCAATCTTCATTGAAGGCACAGCTAAGCCTGCCAAGCAAGTCCAATGGGAAGAATCAAATCCAAGAGGGAGACAATTACTTGCTCTGGAGGCCTACTCACAGATCGGGGGGATGCAGAGGTGCTCGATGTAAGCCCAGATCCAGCAAGAACTTTCTGGAGTATACTGCTTATTTGGAGCTGTAACAAACTCTCTGCTGCAGCTGGTGAACCACCAGCACAGATTGAAAGTAGGCGAATCAAAACCTGCAAAGATAGATAGAAAAAGATCATTCCAATATCACAATGGTCAAAGCAGCAACTATATATCTGCAATACACCAATTGCTTCCTCTGGGGTGCATCATGCTTCTCCATACCGTATAAGTTGAACTGCTAAGGGTTGTTTGAGGGACCAAACTCCCAGGCACATTACTCCCAGAAATTAGTTGGGTGGCTTGGGGGATCAAGCCATGAGAACATAGCACATCAAGTTTCTCTGAAGAAGTTGCAGAGGCTTCTGCAATGCGTGTCAAACATACTGATGCATGCTCCACCACCTGGAAGAAAACAAACCAAAATAGCCTTGTTGAAGACACATAACCTAATGCTCAGAAGCACGCAGGCACCTGCAATGCAGATAACATTAACAGCTGCAGGATCTGTAACATCATTTATCAAAGTACCTTAGAGTCTTGATACTGCAACAGATTGGTCAGAAGGGGAACAGCCTCCATCACAAAATCTGAAGCATCTGAGGGGAGTTGCCGACAGATGTTTGCCGCAATTGAAACTGCTACCCTCTGCAAAAGAAGTAGGAAAAACTTAGGCCCAATAATTTGCAAATTGATGGTACCCAGGGAAAAGCCACTGATGAACCTCAACAAGCACCTCATCAAGAAAGAGATCAAGTAGGAATTATCAAATGAAGGACATGCAACACTTCCAAGATAAATATAACTTGTCCTTACTTGAACACCAGTGGAGAAAAAATCCAGGTATGATAAGACTGCCATCAGTGCGCCAGCCCTGAGGCATGCAGTTGGATGTTCATGAGAGATCTTCTCCAATGCCTGCAAGGACTGTAGGGTGCAAAAATATGGTGTCAGATTATCAAACTAACAGAAATCTGAATCAGATCATGACACTCAAACACCTCCACTGGTACTTCCAGTCGTGATGGCACTGATCCATACTTCTACAAATTTGTTCAGTGAGATCCATGAATTAGTAACCATGTCAAGAAAACCCTATCATGATCTCTTGTCAAAGGCCAGTTGTTGCATGAACAATGGAGTGATTTCCCTCTTGAATTGCACAAAGGCAGTGAAACATACATGCAAATCTCTATCAGTTTCACTCCGGTGATTAGAAGCTCAATGCAGCATTGACCAGCACTGTATGCAATAGACATGCAGCCAGATAAGCGCATAGATGAACCAGATGACCAGGAAAGGGTGTGGATTTCAGATCCACGCATTAGGCTCATCTGCAAGATCTTATAGGCACTAGAGTGATGTACCTGTTCTGCAAGGTCAATGTACTCAATTGTGAGTAGGCGGGCACAGAGAGATGGCACAGCTCCATAGTGAACCACAGCCCCACAGGAGGATGGCAACACATCACACAAGTGTGTCAAAGCCCTGGCTGCTAGCAACATCATGTCGGGGTTGTGCTCATGACTGAGGAGCCCGACCAGCACAGGAACAAACAAATCTACTGAGAAGCGGCTCAGGGAATCCTCAGTTCCAATTGACAGCAATTCACACAGTTGGGAAAGTGACTCCAATTGCCGTCCCTCCTCGCCTTCTGCCCGCAGCCCTGACAGAATCCGCCTCAGCCTGCTATTCTGATTCGATGACGGGATTGATGACGGTAGCAGATCGTCAAAACCCGCACCGAGCTTCCTCAGCAAGCCGTGAAGGGCGCTACTCGCCGATGCAAGGTTTTGATTCGATGGACTCCCTCCTTCTCCATCGTCATCTTCGTCCCCTCCGTTAGCAGCCGCTGCCCCAACTGCTCTTTCCCTATCGCTTCTATCCCTACCGCGCTCCTTTTCTACTTCCTTCTCCTTGCCTTTCTCGTTCTCCCTGTCCGAATCCTCTGACCCCAACCCCTCGTCAAAAGGATGCTTCAACGGCTGACCACCTCCTCTCTTCCCCCTGGTCTTGGTGTGATCCCGCTTGGAACCCGATGCCAAACCCTGACCTTCGAAATCCATCTCAGTTTCAGACGGCAAGCGCGCTGCCGATGTCACGGATGCAGCCGCCGCTGCGGTCGTGGTACGAGTGGAAAACCGGGTAAAAAGAGAGGCGGGAGGAGGAGGAGGAGGAGGATCAAGACCACCAACTGACACCGCTGCTATCCCTGTTAGTAATGCTGCTGCTGCAGCTGTTGGTATAATAGGAGTTGAAAGAGTTGGAATTGAAGATGGAGTTAGCGATGATGTAGCAGCAACAGCAGCAACAAAGGAATGGCGTGCTCGCTTCAACCCAGCAGGTGTAGCAGGCGATTCCCGATGCGCCGTGCCCTCCCGTTGCTTTCGACTACGCGTTTCCATAAAACAAAAGCAGCTCCCAACCCCCGCCCCCTTCTTTTGTCTCCCCAGCTGCTGTTCTTCACACCCACATCACAATTCGCTCTTTTCCGCCTTTCTCTTTCTTCGTAGCCACTCACTACATCATTCCTCCGCTCCACCATCGCCCGTCATCTCTCTCCCTCACTCCCACTACGTTGCCAAACAGCCAACAAACACAAATACGCTCGTGTCCCGATTCCCTTCACTATGGGGATCGTTTGGTCCCACGCCCTCGAGCACTTTATAAGCAGCCTGGCGTCTTCCTGGATGAAACCCCTTGGAGGGTCACCGGTACTATTCTCTACTTTTCTAATTGTTCATCTTTCTCATCCATTCAGTGTCTTTTTATTTTGCAAAAAATCGCCAAATTTCTCTAAAAATTAGGGCCGGCCACATATATGTTTGATTTTCACAACTTTTCACATTGAAGCAATATCAAACCCTAATATGTTGCCTAAATATGCACTAAATTGCAAAACCTTTCACCTTGACAATCACAAATCAGTGTCGACATGTCACCAAACCAATGTCGACATGTCGCCAAATTGCCCCAAAAAAGAGTTATATGTCATCGTTTTGTGCATCTTCATTGTCTTGTAGTCATTGCTTCTTCTCAAATATGGGTTGTTCACCAAATCCTCTTTCCTTTTGCATAAAACCTTTTGCCCATTGTTCTTTCATTTATCAATTGCTTCACCAAAGCTCAAAGCTTAGAAGGAGAAGCTTTGTTACATGTAACATAAGTGCCACATTGTTAAAACCTCAATGTTTATAATGTGAGTTTTGTGCAATTTTTTTATCATAACTTTTGAGTGTCTTAGGAGCTTTTAAGTTCATATTCTCAAAACTTAAATTCTAAATGTCTTGGAGCTTATTTATTTGATTCATTCGATAACCAAATGTTGAGCAATGATGATCAATTGTTGAACAATGTTGAATAGTGATAGATCAAATTAAAATTTGTGAGGATGGAACCATATTATGTTTAATGTTGTGAGCATAAAGTATACAAAGATACATGGATTTGCAATTTTCGATGAAACTTCAAATTGAATCCAATTTTCGACGTATTCATGGTGATAACACATTATAAGTGAGTTGTTCTTACGACCTTCACAAATTGTTCAAATATATAATGCTTCATCTTTGCATATGTTGTACATTTGGAATTTGAACATTAATACGTAGATTATCTGCAAAGTCCAAATTGCAACTTGCTAAAAGTTTTGCTTTATTGTTTTTTTGGGTGTTTTAGATTTCTAGTACTTTTCTTTTTTTTTTGTGCAAGTTGTGTAGTTTTCACAAATCAAATAATCTAGGTTTGTGACAAATCACATTGTTTAAGGCTCTTATAATACTTGTGTTGTAAACTACATGCAACAACATATTTTTATCACATTTCATGTTTCGTCATTATGACTATATTTGAAGTTGTTGCTTCAACTATCACCAAATTTCAAATTTAGATATTTTTACAACTCTTGCAACCCTAAAGAGGGATGTCTCTTTTTATTTGCTATGTGGCTTTCAATAATAAGAATCAAAATCGAATATTCAACTTGCGCAAGCTTGGCAAGCATTGAAAGTAAGTAGCTTGCCACTATGCTTGTGATTTGTTGAAGTGCATTGGATTCTCCTATAAAATTTCTTAGCATTGATTCACTAAAAACCATCAATAGATATTTTTTAACAAAACTTGTCACCACCACCATAAGTTTCAAAAACATAGGTTTATGAATCAAAATAGAAATTTCACTTAATTCTTGGGCAACCAAATTGCTTTAGGTTAAGTTGTAGGTGGATTAAAGAAGTTAGAGGGGGAAATAAATTTATGATAACAATGGTAGGGTTCTACTCATAGACTTTTGAGCAAGCTAAAAAATAGGGTTTCCCAAAAAGTCCATATCCTATTGAAGGAAGATGTGTTTTAAGATGTAATTTATATATTAGTATAAGTGTTTTTTTTTTTTTAATTGCTTGTGATCACACATTAACCTTCACAAATTGTGGGGGCTCTTGTTACACTTTTGGTACCATTGGGAAATGCTTAGTTAGGTAGTGTGCAAGGTGGTCATTTCATAATTTTTTTACCAATGGAACAAAAAGTATTGAATTTAAAACTATTTTTTCAATAAAAATTAATTAGTTTTTTCAACCAATATTCAATGTTTTTTCATCATATTGGTCCTTATGTTTGCCCTTTCACATCCCAAATTTTAACACCTTTTCAGGATCCAATATTTAACACTTGGGGTTAATGCCATTTGAATTCACATTTGAGTCAATAAGATTTTTTCACAATTGAGTTTTTTTAACATTTTTTCAAAAAAAATACGAAAAGTTGCATCCTTCAGAACCTTGGAGATAATCCCACTTGAGCCAACAACACAAAGGTCCAGTAGTTTAATGAAAATAAAAGCACCATTGTCATATTAGTGTTGATATTGGTTCATATACATTTCAACAATCACAACTATTGATAATACCCTATGTTAAGGACCTATCACTTTTATAATTAATAAGGTTTAGGGTGCATTACATAACATCAACTTATAGTTAAAATGATGGTACAACAAGTGGCACGGACATAACAAGTTAGAGGTATATACATTTATACCTTTAATTTACCTTTTCGTGCACACTCATGAATTCACACCCACCATCATCAATAATGTGACATGAAACATTTTTTGTCTACCCAAGTCTCTTCATAGCCCAAGCAATTGAATGTCCATTATATCTTGTCTTTTTTTTTTCATTTTTCAAATTATTTGTGTTTTTATTTCCTCCCCACATTAAAGCCTTCAATTTCTAAATAGTCATTTGTTTTATTCTTTTTGTTAAAATATTTTGTTCATGTTTACACAATTGTTTTACATTATTGTTGAAATGTAACCTAAAAGAAAGGAATAAGACAACCCCTAAAAATTGTTGCAATGAAATTTGGGGGGCCAATTTGTTTTGGATTTACAATATATATGATTAAAAATAAAGGGTCCCATATATTGGTTGTTGGGTAAAAGTCACAATTTAATTATTAATAATAATAATTTTATTCTAAACATAAAAATATATAAAATATATAAAATATGTGGTGATCTTTGGTATTAGAAAAAATATAACATATGTATTGAATATTTTAAGTCTTAATTTGTCAATTAATAAGTTAGTAAATGAACCAATATTAGTAAGTTCAATTAGTAGGTTAATAAATGAACTAATATCAATAAATGAATTAACAATCAAATGTGAAGGAACATGAAATGAAGGATCCCTTCACCATCATTAATAGTTGAATCATTTTGAAAAAATTTGCATTTTAAATGAATATTTTATATTTTCTTTGTCACCTCCCAATTACTTAATAATTGGTGGACATGTTAAATACATATGGTATGTCAAAAAACAATAATTTTATCACAAGATCTTATCATGTTCAGTTATATCCTCATCATTTTTCACGATCTCAAATACCAAAATTCAATTTTTAAATAAACAAAAAATATAACAATTTGATGCAAACAAAAAATATAATTAAATTTAAAGTGGTTTAAATATTTTCATATTACAAAATAAAGTAGTAATAGGGTGGGGAAAAAAGATTCCTTCATTTAATACCTTCAAATAATGCATTGTTTGACATATGTAATGTACAATTTTAACATGTAATGTCCCCTTTAGGAATGAAACAACAATCACACATTCATTTGGCACAATTTGTAACATATTTATGTTCTTCAACATGAATGTGCACTACTTGAAAATGCACTAACTGCAAATTCCTATAAATTTGCCTATAATACAATCATACACAACACAATTTTAATATTTCAATTCCACATATGTTGTTTCCACCAATTGAACATTTTTGTTGTTTGCTACAAAAAGATTTTTCATGCAAGTCACCTCTTTTGAACCTTTTTCAATTTCCCACTTTTTCTTCAATGATTGATTCACTACCAACTATTGTAGATAGATAATAAGTTGGATTCCCATCTTCCCATTTTGGTGAGCCTAATAATATGTTGGTTGATGTTATGACAACAAAATAAACTAAGTACTGCACAATATGATCATGAACAAATTCAATACCCATTCATAATAAGCAACCCATAATATTATATTTTACAACATATCCTTCAAATCCCTTGCATGTTTCCCATCCCATCAAATAGGTGGGCATCCAATTTGCTTGAATGGACCAATTTGTGACAAGTATTTTAGTATTTTGGAATACCAAAAAAAAAATTGAACTTCACCAAAATCACAATTGTTTCATATGTGGCCATTGACAAACTATATTAATATAACTATTGTATGTCTAACTTTAATTTTCAAAACCATAAAAATAATTAGTATATATTGTACCAAATATAATGAGAAGTGTTGCCTCAATTAATATAAAATTAAGTTGTTTTGGCGGTGGACAAAAAACACAACATTTCAATGCATTCATCATATCTAAAAGGTTATTTGTTGTATGTAAATCAACCAATAAGATATTCAAAAGCTGTATTTATTAAATAATATTAGTTGACCTTAATTGAATGAAACCTTTTCAAAATTTTCATTTCTAAACATAATGTCCAATACTCCATGGACAATATTTCTTCCCCGCAAATATATTCACAACATCACTTTAGTGAAATTCCATGAAAATCCATTTGTATGCCCATTTCTTTTTCATTTAGACTATAAGATTGTCATTTTAATTTTCTAGTTTTCTTATGGTTAGTAGTATTTCACATACTTATTATGTTCCAAAACAACAAAAAAAACCCCTTGGACAATATTTTTGGTCCATTTAAGCAAACCAACACCTAAGTTTCCTCATTAGAAGACCCAAAGTTTCATAATTCTATTTCATAAGGAATAAAGTAGTGAATCAATCTTGTAAGAAAAGTAGTACTATTCAACAACTTCAATGAAAACTCATGCATGGGCTTTAACTCCCTAGTTTTTATCATCATTTCGCAACAATAAACTTGTACATTAAAATGGTTTAAAAAATCCATGAATGGTCTTTAAAAACCATTGTATGTAATAGTAGAAGTTTTATAATAATTATACTTGGCCATCACATAACTCCACACAATGCAAAAACAACATCATAAATAAGATGTTTTTAGAAAGTAGGAGTTACATTATAATGTTTTGACCTACTATCACTTTGCTCTTATTCTTCAAAACCAAAAACTTACAACTTTTATCCAATTTGTAGTTTTTTTTCCCTTTGTTGTCCTCAACCGCTTGCCAAGTTTTATGACACCTCTTCATGATCAAACAACTATATGTAACTTTTAAAATCCATATTGCCAAAAATTAAAACAAACAAGTTTTGAAAGATCCATACAAAGGTGATGTTCATCACCATGTGCCAAAATCTTATCGCAATTCCATCATGTTATTCTTATGATTGGACCTTTGTACACACTCATGTTAAGCAAATGAATAAAACAACATAAAAATGTACTAACAAATATTAATTGTTTCTTAACTTTAACTCCTTTATTCCATCATTAACATTTGTTGAAGTTCTTTCATTCAACTTCCTTTCACACCACATAAGTTCCTCTCTTGCTTTGTGACTTTGCTTTTTGAGTGCATGTTTGTTTAATTATTCAAAATAATGTTGAAGTTCCCCTCTTAGGTTTGCAACTTTGTTAAACTTCAGTTTAAAACAACCATTCAAATTGGTGTTGAAAAACCTTTCTTAGATTTGCATTCTTGTTTCTTTAACTTGTTATCTAGGTGTTTCCTCGCCATATTGAAGTGAAAATTGCACACAATTACATATATATCATTTTTTGGTAATTGTTTTTTATTTTTTCAATTATTGTGTTGTGTCCATATAAATGTTTATTTTTGTTTTATAAATTATTTAGATTTATCTAGAGTCTATGATTTCAAGTTTCGTATATTTGTGCGCCCTACTTTTTGAAAAGACGCATTTGGACTTAATTACATGTTAAAAGACACATTGTTTCATCTCAAACAATAGTGCCAAATTGCCATAACTATCATTCACAACATTAGCTCCCAAACATAAGTGTAGGTAAATGTAAAAATAATTCCCCCAAATTTTTTGGCAAACCATCATACAAAATTTGCATCCAAAATTTTTGTTGCATGCATTTCTAGAAATGTAACAAGAAGATTATTGAAAGACAATACTTAATCAAAAACTCAATAGCATCCACATTCAAGTTGCAAGCTTATGAATGTGAGTATTTGTGCTCAATCTTTCTTAAAAGATTCACATTTTTTGTATAAAATCCAAATGGGGCAATTGCAATTTGGGTGGCACCACCGAATCTCCAATGTTAGCATGGGTTTGAACATGATTAAGGGTTTCATTGAAAAAATAAAATTATTTTGTGTGCATCCCAGTAATTGAAAAATTTGTGTTACATGTTGATGATTGCCAAAAAGGGTAACAACTTGTCATTTGTACATATGGTTCATAAAGAAATTTTATTTACTTGAAAATAGTGTAGAGATTGAATGAAAGGCCTTCCAATACCATCATGACCTTGGAGTAACCAAAAATCCAAGTGTGTGTGAATGGGGTAACAAGTTTCTAGGCTTTTGGTTTGATGTGGTCAAAATTTTGTCACAAGTTTTATGAAGTGGTGGTAGAGCTACCGCTACATAAAGCCAAGGCTCTGACCTATTTAAGGATGCATTCAATGATGATGTTGAAGAAGTCCAATGATACTTTGCACTTGAAGTTCAGCAAAGATGTTATGATGTCATCATAAATGTTCATTGCTCCCTCAAAGCCCAATACATTGCAAAAAACATAAGCGGTTCTAGAATTTTATTTTTGACCCCCATAGTCCTAGGGGTGGCAAGGTTGATGTTGTTGAATGAGGTTGCAAGGGAGAGCTACATTTGACAAATTGTACAGCTTAATGTGTAGTGGCCAAACCAAGTTTTTCATGAATATTTATATTAAACAATGATTGAGTTCAGTTTGACCAAAGAGCTTCTTGAGCTTGGGGGCCTTGATTTGGTACCATTATTGTAGAGTGCTAGCAATTATGAAATAATTCAAGTGTAGCATTCATTTCAGGTGCTCTTTTTATATTCACTTTTGTCTAATTTTTTCAACCGAATATTAATTGAATAGTGACCTTTACATGTAATTTTGTAAGCTTCAGGATACCGAATTGGGGTGTGGATAAATTAACTTCTAGGGTGGGTTGTGGTGGGACATACAAACTATGTGGGAAATGGACTATTCTTATCAACAATGCCATCTAAAACATATAACAATAATCACATGTGGTAGCCAATCTTTGGAGAGTAGGCTATGTACTTGGAGCTTTTGTTACACCTATATGTTTTCAAATGGTAACATGTGCTTGCAACCCATGTGTTATTGCAGCTTGCAGAACATCAACAAATTGAAAGCATGTTTAATATCAATCTTGAATGGAAGTAGAGTCTTTGCACTACTCCTTCTTTACAAGGTGGATTATGTCCTTGTAAGGGAAATTTTACTGATGTAGTGAAACCCCAACATACAAAGGTAGCAGCCACCATTATGTGATGTTTGTTCCTCTTCGTTTTCCTCAAAATCCTCATGTTTTTTTCCTAGGTTGGTTGTGTGGCTTTAGTTTAGAAGATTACAATGTCCACAATTTTCCCAACACATGCCTTTTTCCCTTACCAAATTCAAAATGAGGTCAAGAAGCCCTTAACAACATATTACCCAAAGATGGGTTGACTACTAATAGTTGTTCCACTTTCCAATCTATTGTCAAAATATTTCAATACATACACATGTTCCAATCATCAATTTGATTTACATATAATTGCACGAAAACTTGAATGAACATGTAAATATAGTTTATTGGCAAAATTGTGCCAACAATGTAAGTTTCAACATCATGACATATTCACTTTATTTTTTTGTTTTCTTGAATTCAATGTACCATATGAAGAATGTTTAGCATTAACTTTCAACTTTGCATAATGCAACCAACTTTAGGACATAATTTGAAATTGAGAATATGCATTTGTCATGTAGCATAGATCCCTACCTAAATTTAGCCATAAAATAATAAATTATAAAATACATGGAAGTATGTCTTGTTAATGATTGTGTGGGTTTGAAACAAGCACTTTCATCTCAAGGGGACCATCAGTGCGTGGTTATGTTAGTGTATAATATGCCAAGAGGTACCTAGGTTGTCCCAAGGCACCATGGTACACTTCAATGTGCAAACTCGAGTGAGACATGGCTAGAAGTTATGCCCTTATTTCACTGATTTGGTGGTGGCCTTGCACTAACAAATATTTCAAGGAATTTATTACCACCACTATAGTAGCAAAATTTACTTTCCCAAATGGATGGTCTCATATTTCCAAGCGTTCTAATTATTGGCATCCATGTGCAAGACTAGCAAAACCCACATCACTTTCCACTGTGGTACCTAAAAGTAACCATTTGAAGTTGGGTTTAGGGTTGCCAATATGAGCTAGACCCTAGTCTGTTAGTGTTCTTTGTCACAAGTAGAAGCAATATCGAGTCAAGTTCGCACAACCCTTTAGTAACAACTTCACACCATCATCTAAAGGCAAATATTGAAATTTTTTTACCTTTTTTCTAAGCACAATGTAGCAATCTATGAGGTGCAAACAACCTTGCCCCACCATAACAAGTACAACATTGGTGATATCATAGACATATAAAGCTAGATATCGCAACTTTGCACAACCCTGTGAAATAACAACCACACCATTGTGTGATATATAGCTTGCATCATCATCCTCTACTCACAAGTGCTTCAGCTCTTTACATGTCTTGCCCAACACTTTCAAACCTTCATCCCCAACAACATTAAGTATCTATTTCCAATAAACACCTATCAACATCATATTTGCCCATATAAATCCTCAAAATTGGATGAGTAAAAAAGCCTTGCAATTTACAAAACAATATTATGCATATTATGAGTTGTAGAGAAAACTTCACAATAACACATTAAGGCATTCAAGGTACTTGTGATGTTAATTCTAGCCAAATCAAACCAAACATGACAATAATAAATGTGGTCATAACCTTGTGAGTGCTACTCACAGAGTATCTGACCATCATTTTCCTTGTGAATAACAGTGACTAGTTGCCATGACTTCCCACTCAACTTCATGAGCTCCCAATTGTGGGTGCAGATAAAAACATAATAATCTGCTCCAAATTCTTCACAACTAACTACACAAAATTTCATACTGAATTTTTGGAACCAACACAAAATAGTCATGATATTGGGTTAACACTCGAAACATCACTAAACAAGAAAGTCAATACAATCCTCATTCAAGTTACAACAAGCTTGTAAGGGTGAACTTTGTGTCATTTTAGGTTGGCTCCATAAAACACCACAACCTAAGGCATAGAGAACCTTCATTAGTTGAAATTACATGACCAAATTGTATTCTAAGAAAAACTTGGAAATTGTAACAAACCCAATCACTATTCAAAATTCTATGGATCTCAGGGAGGCTTAGGTCCTTTGTGATATCTTTATAATTAAAGGAACCTTGACTTAATAATTTAATATATTTCCACCCCACCACGGGAGGAAACCAAAATGTGTAAAACAATTAAAAGGAAGACACTCCATGATAGAAGTGAAATTTAGAATACATGAGAGACATGTTTTATCATTGGGAAAATATAGAACCAACAATTTCATGAACAATCAAAGGCCTGTAAAAACCCCTTTCCCATAATGTTCTAAAATATTTCCAATTAGGAAATGCTCAACTTGTAGAAGACACATGTTTACAAGCTCTAGAGCACATAGCTTGATGCACGTGTTTGCATCTTGCATTATGGAAAATTAATTCATACAATTTGGATTTGTAAATAACTAAATACATACTTGTGCACAATTTATGAACTTTGATGAGTGATCCCCATAACAATAAAAAATCTTTTTGATGTGACTTTTGCATAATACTTTATGATACCTAGGTTAGTCCTCAAATTGATGATTATCCTAGTTACCTAAGTTAACCTACTTTATATATACAATTACCTTAAATTAACATAGGTAGATTTTTGTACACCTTGCTATTTAAATGCTTATAGGTAATTTGATCTACACTTTCCCATCATATGCTATCTAATCATACAATCACATAATGTCTTAAACAACTACCATGGATGTAGTCATGGATTTGGATTTATTGGGCCATGACTTTAGGCAATAATTATGCATTCACTTGGGTCTACAGTACCTTATTGGGCTACAAGTAGCTTGCCCCTTATGGACGGAAATAGGTGATGTTTCAAGATTATAAAAATACATTTATCAACAACATACTTATGAAAAGTAGCAATAGATAAAAAAGACATGATAAATAAATTAAAAAGAATATATGAGATTGTTTTCAATTTGAAGAAGAATTTTTTTTGTAGCACCATGCTCAAAACCATATCTTTTGTTCAAAGTTGCACATCAAAAGTTTATATCTATGAACCAATGGGATAGGAAATTTAAATCGTATTTTGAGAGTCTTGACTAAAAACTTTGATAACTTATTCTAATGATGGGCCAATCAAAGAGGCTCATTGCTAAGATGCTTAGTTGTGATATATGCTTATGCTTTGAATTGAAATACTTGCATGCAAAAACCATGACATGGCCTTTCTACATTTTGTATTTTTTATTAACATGAATTATTTCCAATCTAGAGTTTTTTCCTTGGTCATGGGGTTCTAGTTGCCATTTTGATGGGTTTTGAACATTTTTTTTTTTATAATATTTCTTTTTAGGGTGTTTTTGTAATACAAAAATTCTTATTTGTGTTGAAGTTGCAATGCATTTTCCTTTATTTGTTGTGTTTACACAAATTCATTTTTTGAATTCTCACTTGTTTAAATGTTTGTGCACTAATTTTTACTTGTTCCAAAAAAACATTCAAACTTGTGTTGACAAATTTTTTTAATTGTTTTTCTTTTAATGGACCTCTATTAGGCTCACCTAGTGAATTCGTAAGCGTCTTTGGGTACTCAATTGAAAATTAGTACAAACTTGAACACCTCAAATTTTCTAATGGTTAATGAAAAAAATTCATTTTAAAACACGAGGAAAATAGTTAGGCAAATAGCCTACCACTTCCTGTTTTTTTTATTTTAAAAGTTACAATAAACAACTTTGTAGCATCTACACAATTGGTAGTCAAAATAACAAGTAAGAAAAACAATTTCAACACAACAAAACAAAAATCCCTTTGAACCTCCTTAAGAAAAATTTCAAGCTTGTTAAAAAATGCAGGGGGTCCTAAAAAAAATAAAAAATCTTTAGAAATATTTCTACACTCCAAATTACCCAACCTTTTCCTACATTTCAAATTTGGAATTGAAGTAAGAGGTGACAATTAATTTTTCAATTCTATAAATAAATAACTTTTAAAAATTGACTATGTATAATTTTCAGTTTTGTTTCAAAACTAATATTAACGTAAAATTGGTAAAACATGATTTTTGGTTCAAAATGTCAATTCCTCAAAACTAGCCTAAAAAACTTTTCTAGCCTTAACAACCTCTTTCATTTGTGTTGTTGACATGTATAATTACATTGAAACAACAAAACATGAATGTAATCAATAAAATGTTTGTTTGTTTGTTTGCTTGTTTTTTTTTTTTTTTTTTTTTATTTAAAAATTTTTTTAATTACATTTATTACTTTTTTTATTTTCATTTTTTTTTTTATAATAAAAAATTTTTAATAAAATAAATA
>Ga0116231_10000095_pt1 | contig 104059 bp, 81 predicted proteins | sample S1TSphgellanicum_2_FD_89695 | JGI IMG/M metagenome (GOLD analysis project Ga0116231, IMG submission 89695) | Host-associated microbial communities from peat moss isolated from Minnesota, USA - S1T2_Fd - Sphagnum magellanicum MG | ecosystem: Host-associated > Plants > Peat moss > Unclassified...
AAAATAATAGTTTTCATAATTGAAATATCAATTTTCAGATTTGAATTAAAAATCCAAAGTTCAAATATTAATTTTGAGATTCATTATATGAACAATATACATACGTATGCATATATATAATTTCAATACATACATTAAAATACACCCGTATGTCATTGTAGAATACCTTTAGGATGCAACTAATTTGGTGACTACTTCGACTAATGGAACATATCAACCTATTAATGGATGAAAATGAATGTAAAATCGATCCAATCAATAGGATGAAAATTTTAATAATTACATCATAGTTGTGAGAATGACCAAAATAGTTGAAATTTGGTTTTGTAGTTGCAAATGTTCCCAAATCCAGTCGCAAACAAGTACAAGTCGCATGTAGTCATAAATGGAGTGGTTACATTTTGGCTAATTTCTACTAGTGAACCTTCGTGTGAATATGGGGCCCCAAACTTACACTTTCCCAAACCCTTTTGATCATGCACATGTAAGACCTTTACCCTTTTCTGATCTATTGACCCTTATAGTTACCCATGATCAGACCCCCCAACCTACCCCAATTTACTAGTTGAGGTTTAACTTGTCATTAACATTATTATTAGGCATCCAATTCATTTAATTCAAACCCTTGTGACCATCCCGACTTAATATCATCCCTTGCTATGACCACGCTTACATCATTTAGACTCAGGTTTCATCATTGGATGTCTTCGGTTCCTTTCATTTAAGCTTTTTTTTGTCTTTAATTGCCCTAAAAACCACCTCAAGGAATGGTTAAGGAATAAAAAACAACCAAATCATTTTCCTAGGCCCTTTTCTTTAAATGTTTTCAAAATTATAATTTTTTTTTTTTTCATGTTTATCCATTATATGTTCTAATATATGGCTTGAAGTTTATTTGAGAATTTAAAATTTGAAATTTAAATATGGGCTTGTTCAATACTTTGAACTTTCCTCTTATTCCTTTAAGCTGGCATTTCAACACATGTCACATTTATTAACAAGTGGTCATTCTAGGATGGTTTTTTAACACCTTCAGGACTATTTTCATTTGAAAGATTCAGCAAGTGCATTCTTTTAGTTGTTTTAACTTTGTTTTCATATCACACATGGTCACATTCCACCTTGAATTACATGTGTTTTTGGAACAGCTCACTTATTAACCATGACTGAGCTTTCAAATGGAATTTGTGCCATTGCAATGGGGGAAACATTCTATTAATTCACAAGCCGCATTTTATGTTTTCAATTCCATGATGATTTTGCAACACATTTTTTCCCACACCAATTGGAGTTATAAATAAAGGTGGTTGTGAAGTAGTAAATCATGGCATCATGTGCACTTTGAACCTTCACCTCGACTAGGTTGTTTTCCAACGAAACGTGGCAAACACTTTCAATTTGATGTCAAAATGGATCATATTTCAAGAACTTTGTGTAATAGGTATAAACATCATACAACTCATCCCTTTTGTTTGTGAGTTCTATACATTTGAGTCTCCCCTATTTTATAATCACCATAATCGTGAACGTGATGTCATAATCATCCCATCTACCATGGGAATTCGTCAAGGTGACCCGTTCGAACCAACATTATTCATTTTAACCCACTTTAGGGCTTTATGTTCTATAGCTAATCATTTCTTTTCTTGTTTATTTCTATTCATTGCAAATGACATTCACATCATAAATCCCCTAATTGTATCATTTACATAGAACATTTATAAACAAAACTTTGTGCATAATATCATTCTATCCAACCTAAAAAATGTGTAGCATGGTCACCTCTTGGCTTATCGTCTAATTTCAACACCCTGTCCCAGTTTACCATCCCATTAGTAGGAATTAAAGTCTTGGGGGTTCCATTGGGCACTTCATCATTCACATCGTCCTTCATCAAAGATGCCTTGTTAGAGGATGTTTGACATGTGAATTTTCTCCCTATAATGGATGATGTTCATGTAGCTTTTAAAATTATAATTCATTGTTTTGTGCAACATCCATTGTATATCTTACAACGCACACCTCTTTCCTCCACCTTCATAAAGACCCTTATTTCTTTTGAATTTTCCCTCCTTCAAATGTTTGGTCACCTTTTGGGTCGAAGATCCTTTGATGGCCTAAAAGGACCTCTAGCCCATAAAATTTTTCTCTCCCAATAACTTTTGATGGCATTGGGTTCATATCAACAGGGCCACCATTGCCCCAACAATTTATTTAGGGAGTTGGGTTTTTGTAATTTCAATCATAGTTGCTAAGTTTATGGTTAATCAATGTCCATTCCTTCTTTAAGCCTTCGCATGAATCGACAACAACATTTTCCCTTTCTAGCAACACTTCAAGGTGGCATGTGATCTTCTATTGCCCTTGGTTCATGCATGTCTTCTTTCATTTGAACAATTAATTAGACAACAAATGGTTTGATTTTAGGATTTCATTTTGAAACGTTTGCACCATCATACCTTTTCCAACATGTTATTTGATAGGACATTTGAAGCCCCTCCTATTTGAATTTTGTCATGTTCCAACCTAAGGGAGTGCATTTAACTTATAGTTCGACCAATTTTCCCAACCTTTCAATTATCTTCCTTAGTTTATTCCATAATGTTTCAAATGCAACTTGGATTATCCCATCTTTCAATTGTAGGTATCATTCAATGTGTGTGCACATATCCCATTGACCTTATGGGTATCCATTTATTATGTTGTGCTCATGGCAAGGAACACATAAGAACCCATGATGCAGTTGGGTGAAAATCCTTTAAGGTGTACCACATAGGACGAAAAGGGCCTACTCCCTACTTTAATCCTTTTTTACCCTATATTTTGATCCCCGTAATAAATAATGAATCAAAAGTTGTCAAATTTTTTAAAAGGACTATATTTTAGACTATTACAATTTTAGATTCCATCATAATCATCCATAAACGTGTTTTTACATGGTAAAAAAGGACTAGGTAAAAAGACAGAACAAGTGACCTTGTGACAAGATTTTGGTCCACCTTAAAGAATTTGCTCCTAATTCGCAACACCTATATTGCCATTAAGCAAGATGTTGGTTTCCATGTGGAACAAGAATAACCACATGCACTTCCTTTAACCACATTCAACTCATTTTGTTGATGAATCAACATTTTGTTCACCAAAGATAACATCTGCACTTTAGTCAATGTTGTCATTGCTAACCCAATGTGAGTGGATTTTTTTTCTTTGATCTTGTGTAATTCAAGGATTTGCCACTTTTGATGTGCCTCAAACTTAGAAAGGAACTATTACAATCGACACCCCATTGATCAATTCTTCCCTTTAGCAATTAAAGTATTTGAAAATGACTACACAAACATACTCATGTGTTTTTACACAATTGTGCCAATGTTATTTGGAGTTTAAAAGGGTTAAAAGGCCTTCATCTTTTTGTCTTTGTTACTTGTTTTTGTAAAAAAAAATCAATCACATTATAAAAGATGCAAGCATCTTGGACATCTTAATTTAAGCGGTAGCCATAGGCCTAGCTACTTCTCGACTTCCACCCCTTTAGAACACACCTCCCATCACCATGGCCAACCTATTACATGCGGTTGATTTTTGACATGGAAAGATTTTGACATTTAGTTTGAGCTAACTTGACATCTTATAAATTCTCATTTTCCGTTTTTCTTATTCCTTTGTACATTTTTTCAAAACTATATAAATAAAATTTTGTAGGGTTGCATCATCAATGTTACCATGAATTAATATAGATTTGACCTTTGCATGTGTTAAGTCAAAATATGGATAAATGTTAACTAACTAGTTATTAATGAATATTTTAGTTCCTATTTAAATAGGCAACTACTTTAGTTACTAGTTAATGGTATATATTTTGAATTAGTATTAGGTTACTACTTTAGTTACTAGTAAGAACCATTTAACCTATTTAAGGAGGCAAGTTTGAATCATTTTGTATTCTTGTTCATTTGCAATAACATTCATAAAGTTGTCTTGTTATCTTTTGGATTTGAATTTATACATTATGTCTAGTTTGAACATGCATGCATAAGAATAATGAAATTATTGTGTATATGAATTTTAGAAGTGTATGTTTTTGTCTTTGAACATTTCGCAACCATCTTTTCGGCTAACATTCAAAATTTATCTATTTCCATGGGAAGGGTGTTCAAAATCAAAAATTTGTAAGGGCCTTTTGCCTTTTTCTTCATTTTTTTTTCAACCAATTTGTGGGCTAGGATTTAATATTTGTTTATTTCCATGGGAGGGGGGTTCAAAATCAAAATCTTTAAGGACCTTTTTCATTTTTTTATGGCGAATTTTTGGGTTTGAATTAAAAATTTGTTCAGCTCTGCGGGGGGGGGGTAAATTCAAAAATATCTAGGAAACCTTGTAGATCTGTTACAATTATTTTCACCATTTTTTGAGTTACAATACATTTTATTTTATTTTTGTTGTGGAGGAATTGAATTACAACTCACAAAATTATAGTCATTCAATGGGGGAGTGTTTGGAAGAAGCATTGTTGTTTCAAATTATTGTTAACATAATGAAAAAGAAAAGAATTGTTGAGAAAATTAAGAGGTGGGTGTGTAGCGACAATTCTACATTTTATGGACCAAGATTTGTAACACATCAACCAATGATTGAAAAGGTCCCACAAATTTTAGTGTTTCTTGTACTTGCAACACCAATTAGAGGTATGATAAATTTGCACAAAAGACACCCAAATTACAACACCACGATGTCATCAACAATGTGCCATTACCTGTTACAATGTTGACTATAGTGTCAACCATTTTCAATTTCTTCAAATCGATAGATATGTATGGTTTTGCACCAATTTTGTCATTAATTTTTTCAACATGTGTTTTGCCAATTGGACATGTTCAAAAAATTGCCAAAACACTAAAGTCATCTGAACTTGACATGAATGTTAGTTACAAACACTAATATATGGATTCAAGGTATACATAGTTGTTCTTGTAGACATACATGCAAATGGAGATGTTGATGTTTAATGCCCATGGTTTCTCACCCACTAATGACCACCAACCACCACATGTTACACAACCAGTAATTAACACACCTCCCACAACAAATCTATGGATTTATGTGGTTTCTACTCTAAATATTTACATTATCAAAGGCAAATCAGCACCAATTCCACTATCGTAAAAGGAGGATTATTCTAAGGTGCATACTTTTGTTGATTATCTATTTTAACAAACGATTTAACACACATATGAAAGGTAGAACTGGAAAATCTTGCAAGAGAGGCCAAACCACAAAATATTGCAGGAGAAGCTAAACCATAAAATTTTATAGGAGAGGCCAAACCACATAAATACATCACCATTGATTGTTTCATTTTGCATTACATAGGTGCATACACAATAAACACATAAACACAAATTTCTAATCTAGTTATCATTATATTTTGGGCTATTCAAAGGATAATAAATTAGATACAAAATTTCTTGCTATATGCATACATATGCATGAATGTCCCATATTAAAAATATGTATTGGATGAAAACGTCAAAACCGATGTTTTTTCTTTGTTAATTCACAGATTTTTTCCATATAGATTTATGAAGACATAATCCAAATTAGAAAAAGGGGTAATGTTTAATCTTCTATTATCCACACATTTGACCTTTTGAAGTGTTAAATTTGTAATTATCATATGTACATATTTGACTTTTAAGTGTTAAATTTGTAGTTATCATATGTACATATTTGACTTTTAAGTGTTGAATTTGTAGTTATTAGATGTATAAATTTGACCTTTAAAGTGTTCAATTTGAATTTATCAAATGCATAGATTTAACTTTTAAGGTGTTAAATATGTACTTATTAGATATATAGATTTGACCTTTTAAAAGTTAAATCAAAATCTGGATAAGTATTATTTAACTAGTTATTAGTGAGTATTTTAGTTCCTACTTAGTTAGGTAACTATTTTAGTTATTAGTTAGTGGTACATATTTTGAGTTAATGTTAATTTACTACTTTAATTATTAATAAAAACTTCATAGGAACCAAATTAAGGAGGTGAATTTGAGTCATTTTGTATTTTTGTTCATTTGTAATAACATTCATAAAGTTGTTTTGTTATCTTTTGAATTTGAATCTATGCATTGTGTTTAGTTTGAACATGCATGCATAAGAATAATGAGATTCTTGTGTACATGTATTCTAGAAGTGTATATTTTGTTTATGAAAAATTTATTTCTAGTGTATATATATTTTTATATACTCAAGGAATAGGTTATATAAAATATTTTATAAATTTGTTCTTAGGGTAAGGTTATATTCATTATAGATTTAAAAATCTAAAGGCAAGGTCCATGTATTAAATGTTTTATAGTTTTAAGGTAGGTTCCAAGTATTCCATGCATCATATATCTTATTTTAGGGTAAAATTAAGGTATATATAACCTTTGAAATTTTCATTTTAATAAAAAAATACATTTAAAACCTAATTCAGTGCACTTTCCCTTTTCTTAGTTCCAAATGATGGTTAAGATTTAGTTTGTAGATTTCAAATGTTGGATATGTAAAACATGACCTTTGCATAAACACAGATCTAATTTGCATATGTACACATTAATTTTGCAAAAGTAGAAATTGTGTACACAAACTTGCCATAAAGAAAATTCATGGTTTGAATTTCAAGTTTCAATATCTAAAAACTTTTGATTGTCAACATGACCATGAAACTTCACATCTGCATCAAATTTACAATGTTATTCTTAATTCTTTAATGAAATCCTACATTTCCATTATAGGTCAATTATCCAATGCATACATGCATAAAGTCCCATGAGGCCCTTGTGGCTTAAATATTCATTCAGTGTTTAAGATTGACATCATGCCCATATATATGTTGCCCCATAGAAACCCTAGATTCTTGAAACCCCAAACAACCCTAAATCCCAATTAATTTCATTTCATAAAAACACTAGATTCCCCAAACAACCCCAAATCCAAAATATGTTGTTCCATTTAAACACCATATTCCCCAAACAACCCAAACTCCCAAATAGAACTAAACAATAGTCAAATTTTTATTTTTATTTTTTCACATATCACCATCTCCTAATGGGTTCCACTAGTTTATGGTGTATGGGTTGGATAACTTTTCGACATGTCGACAACCTTGAAGACCACTTGTAACATACAAATTCATTAATTGATCACTTGCAAATACTTATTGCCTACAAACTATAAATTATTTGTGAATTCACACAACACAATTGGGAAAAAGAAAAAAACCTTACCAAAAATTGCAACTATCACCTAAAGTTACAAATTAGTTTCTATTGCATCATTAAAATCAACAGACTCCTCCAAGTGACTATTAAATTCACTATGCCAAAAATGGCATTTTATGACTAGTCCTTTTTTACTAAACTAATCATTTATGCCATTTGTAGTCAAATTGGGTGGGACCAAAGTCTTACATGTTCAATGATGATGTCATTTGCAAAAAGTCATGAACCAAACACAACTAGAGGTGGTGGTTGTTGGACAATAGTGTTTGTTGTCAAATTTGTAACATGATGAACTTTTCAATAAACATAAGTCAAATGAGGGAGTAGGATTTCAAAATCATACATTGATGTTGTGATAATGGTTTCTTCTCTTCCCACATAGTTGCTCATAATGAATAAATCTTTAAATTTGGGATCAAACATCAATGCCAACATCATGTGAGTTTTCTTTTGGTCAAATTGATGAACAAAAAAGGAGCAAAAACATGTGTCACCTCTAATTGCATCCCACTTCCAAGCATATGCAATTTTACATGAAATGAAGCTTAGGGAATAAAAATTATCTAGGCTTCCAAATCAAGCCTTTCTTGTGTCAATTTAACACTGAGGTTGATTGCATTTCTAATGGTGCCATCATTATGAAGCCAATAACCATGATGTTGATTAAACATGCAACTTGATACAACTATAAACAAAGATGATGCAATAACTTTTGCAACAACCCAAGTTTATGTTGTTGGAATTATGCTTTGTAAAACCAATGTTTGTTGATTATAACATACATTAATTGTAGCCTGAAATTGTAAAGCTTATTGAAACATCATGACTTTTGAAACAAACCTTGTTTTCATCGATGTAAGCTTCCATGCTTTCAAACTTACATCCAAACAAGCCCTTGCCGATTCCACCTTACCTTTTCCAAATGTTTTTGGCCATGTAAAACAAGCTTGAATTGTAAATTGAGTAGCCTTGATATTAATTAGCTATAAACTAGAACTCACCTTCTCATTAATAGTGGCATACTAGCAAGCTTTAGAAAAGGCATGGTTAAAACAATCACCTTCAAAGGGTTTTGAAATCCCTAGATCATCATAACTAACAATTAACTTGAAAACATTTGTCATTGTTGACTTTTTGTCCCCTCATCTTTCACATAACATATGATCTTATTTATAAGATTGTATTTTTGAAATAAAACCTTCAATTGGTTAACAAGGCCAAAACATGTTGTTCCTTTGGCTTCAAACATACCAGCTATCACATGTTTTGATTTCCAATCGAAAGTCAAATAGTTAATAACAAGAGCAAAAGTGTTATGCACATCTTGGTTCATCCAAAGGTTGAATGCAACAATGATTAAAAAAATAAAAATGCACATATAGTAAAACAAATTCCTCAAAGTAGCACCTCATCATAGAAGGTAACACATCTTTTGTTAAAATTTTACATGATGAAAATACTAAGTGTAGGTCCCTCTTCAAAGAAAATCACCTCATCCAAATACTTTCCACTATGCTCGAAGGGAATAGAACCTTCACAACAAGCAAAACAAGATTGCCAATGAAAGCCTTTTTGGGGTTCTTCACCCATTTTGTATGATGGGGTATTACCAAAAAAACTGTGAAATAAAATTTGGAGTGACAACTTTCCAAAACTTGGAGCATTGTTTATTTAAAAGCTTTTGGGATGCATAACACTTTTGTGAAACCTTTCTGAAATACATAGCAACAACATTAGCATGTTCAAAATCAACATGTTTTTTCATGGCTAAAATGCCATTTTTTGTTTTGTAGGAAACTAAACCCTTTCTTCTTCAAATTTTTGATCTGAAAACACTACCAACTAAATCAAAAGGATGGCAATGGAAACATTGAAAAACTTGTTCACATTCAAATGTGACGAGCTCATCAACATTTGATTTGTAAAAGCCCATGCACTAAACTTTTGACCTCAAAGAATCCAAAATATTGCTTGTTCATAAAACACAACTAATTGCCTTTAGAATTTGACTTCATGATCTACTACTGCAACCATGGTCACAAACCTACCATACAAAGAACTTGCAACAAAAACATTAGGTGCTGAGGCATGTTGATGCGCCCCCAAATTCTTTGAGAGACCCAAAGGTGGGTCCCAAAGCAAAACAATGGAAGAAGAATAAAGTTGGGGCACGTTCTCTAACTTGTAACATTTCAGGGGTAGGAGGGCGTGTTGGAGCTCCGGGATGGGATTAGGACGAACTCACAAGTGAAAATTCAAGATGAGATCAACCTACACAACCAAGAAAAGAAGGCGATTAATGCAAGTCAAATGGAAATGGTGCGATGAATTTAGTAAGGATAACTTCGAGCATAAGCTTTACACTGCCTACAACCTTTGGGAGGAGGCACCACTCCCTTCCTTATAGTATATTTTGTGCTTCTCTGCAGGGATTATATCCAAATGTTATTTTTCCCCGGGATTCACAAGTGGGGGTCCCAAAACTGGGACTCTTGTTGCCCCAAAACTTTGGACGCGCCATATCTTTCTCAAATCAAGTCTTTTAGAAAATGAAAAAAATAATCTTATAGCTTTTGAAAATATCTTTCCAACAATGTATAGGACGCTCCAATCAGATCTCATTTGACCCTTGCTTTCAAGCAATTTGTGGTCCAAAGTCAAATGCTCAATTTGACTCCTGCCCTTTATTTTGATCCTAAATCATGCAAATCAGGTCTAAATGAACAATAAGAGGGCACTTTAAGCATCTATGCTTCAAGACCTTTCTAATGGTGTCCTAGGGGGCCAATTTGATGTTTGTTTGCCTTTCTAAGGTTTTAAACATTCACAACTCCTGCACAAGTGCAATTCCCAAAGTGGGAATGCATTTAAGAGTCATTGGGCTTCATCCCTTCCACTCTCCCCCATTTGTGAGAGTGTGTTTCACACTTAAACACATTTTTGGCCTCATGGGCCCTTGCATTTCACATTTAGTCGGGAACCCAATGTATGGGTTGCAACACGTGCTGCTTTGAATTTGAACAATTCCCTAGTTTTGAACACAAGAATTTGAGCATCAAGCTCTTCAACAAAGGATGGTTTGGCTAACATTGTCATTGTAATGCAACAAAAAGACAACAAAAATTCGACAACAATATGACTTTATAGAATAGAAGATCAAATTAAAAATTGCAAAACAAACGTGTGCAATAATAATAGATAACAAAAACAAGTGCTGCAACCTTGTTATTCAAGGATCACCTATTTTAGAATGGAGGGATTTGAAGTTCAATGATTACAGAAAGACAATTAAAGGTTTGAGAAAATAACCTCAACAATCATCGCAAGTGACAAAAAACTCAAAATGATCATTTGACAAAGATATAAGTTGTAAACCTTAAACTTTCAAATGAAAGTTTAACATTTAGGCTTCAACCTTAAATGGAGTAAGTACATTTTAGGTTTAGGGTTATAGGGGGTTAATTCAAGGTATATCTAGATAAAAGATAGGTTATATAAGTGTAAACCCATATTTATTTTAAACCTTATATACCCAATCTTTGAAATATATCTATCCTTGGATATGCATAAATCAAACACTTGAAAAAGGGTATGAATAAGTTTGAGCTATATCAATTTTAAAAAGTTAAATTATATAATATACTTGGTGGGTATATATGGGTAAAAAGAAAACCAACACAACACCAGTGTTAACTATTAACCTAATGTGAATGAAGTTCCAACATTTGATTATTTTCAATTCAACTTCAAATCCAAGATGCCAACGAGACTATTGTTGATTGTGCATAACACCCATGTAGAACTTTTCTATCCTACTTGCAGGGCATGTTATCAAACATACCTTTTCCTTGGCCAAAGGCAAGGTGTTTTGAAAAACAACATACCTTCATGTGGGTATTTCATTATTTTACATGTTTTCCCCATGATTCCCAATGGGTATTCACTAAGTATCACAAGGAAAATGAATTTTTCTTTTGATTATTTATGTCAATTAACCCCCTACAACGAGTTGTTCTTGTAATAAGAATCCACGAAAGGTGGGACATCATTAATTCATTATCCTGTTCATAATCCATTTCACACATTTGAATTTTTTTTGCAATTATTTTATACATGCGTAACAACCTCAGAGAGAACTCTTAGTGTATTTATAAGGCAAATTACATTTAGTAATTAGGTTTACAAAAAGAGCCTTATGATGGAGGGTGTGAGATTGTAAGATCTTTAGGGTGTAGGATGTAAGCCAATGAGATTTTTGGAAGGGAATTTTTAAAAAAAAACCATTGATTACTTCAATTATTAGGGCGTTCAAAGAGTAATTCCTTGATAACAAGGCCTTACCCTATATAAAATGATGATGCTAGAAATGTGATGTGAATTTGAAAGTAACATTTTTGTTTCAATTTTGTTCTTGGGCACCACAACGAAAGTGAAAGGTTATTAGGGTAAACATGCCCCCCATCGGTCATCACTTGGTATTTGAACATTCCTTTTATGCATAATAGCGTTGGTGAATGGTAACAGTCCTTTGTGCAAGTGTTTGAATGCCCTATGACCGAATACTTGGTCTTGAAAAAATATGTTCAATCTTTTCATATAATTCAAAAAAATTTATTTTTTGTGTGTGGTTATGGCATGGGAAAAAACAATAGCAAAAAAAAGGCATAATGTCATATGTAGTCATGTTTGGTTATGGGAAAGGATTGGCACATTGTATGTGTAATCATGTTTGGTTATGGTAAAGGACCAGCCCATTGTAATGCACATATTCTCACAAAGAAAAACATCAAGGTTGGGTTCAAGGTTATAGGAATTTGGCCTTTCAACCCCAAGGCAATGGACAACAAGATTCAACCTTCAAAATTTTACACTACAATAAACATCAACAACCATGGAAGCAATAAAGAGGAATACACATTAAATGAAGAAATTGATCACAATCAAAGTCAACAATGGAAGGAAGAATTTGCTACTGTAAAACTTCTTTTAAAGTTGAAACATCAATCCATTAAACAACACTTGAATATCATCCTACAACAGGTTAAAATTTGACCAACGCTACTTTGTAGACATGCCTCAAAGCCTTATTGTGATAAAGTAGTAGCTAGAAGATATTATAAACCTAGATGAGGTTACTCTTAAGTTGGTACAAGAAACCCATAGTCTTCCAAATATGATTTTGGAAGTTATGAAGATGCACAAGAGGAAATGAGCCATTAGTTGCTTACTCTTAGTCACATGTTGTGACTTTTGCTAAATATCTAAACATTCTAAGGAAAAAAACCATGGACAAGGCAACTACAAAGGAAATCATAGAAGGGAAGAAAAAAAAAGGATAAATGAACCAAAAGAGTAGCAAAGTTGGGGACTAAAGCATATATAACAACTATCATAATTGTTGAAAAACGTGCTAGAACACAAAACCCTACAACTTGGACTCCAACAACTATCAAGGAGGTTGGTGATAAATTTCATTGGAACTTTCAGGCAAGCTTGCAAGTAGATCCACATAGGTACATGGGTGCCAATATTGGATGCACAACTTGGGTTTAACAACAAGCTAGGCAATGAACATGGGTTAAACAAGAAGCAAAAGGGTGTTGAGCAACAAGCTTGTTGTCTTCTGATGATTAAATAAGAGGAATACATATGGTCACCATTGGGACCAAAACCAAAGGAGAACATGATCTAGGATCACTAGAGCACAAACCAAGTAAAAGGACTTTAAGAACACCCATAAGACTGGAAGACTAGAATAGGTTTCAATAATACTAAAATTTTGAATTCAAAGTTTCAAAACACATGTTTCGAAGATTAGTGCAAGCCACAACAGTAATGGAGTTTAGTGAAAGTTTCAAGAACATGTCCATACAACTTGAATTAATTTCAACAACATTGAAAATTCGAGCTCAAAGTTCAAAAACATGTTTAGAAAACCAGTCTAGGCTACAACAATGATGGAACTTGGAGTTAAAAGTTTCAAGAACATGAAATATAACCAAAATTTGCAGCAACATTCAGGTAGGTTACATAAATGATGGAGCTGAAAGTTTCATGAAATACAACCAAAATCTACAACAACATTTAGGCAAGCTCAAATGCATCTTCTTCCCGATGATGTGTTATTCCTACTAATGTGCTTCTTTTTCTTGATGTTGTCATCTAGCATGTGACGTGTTGCTTGCTACTTCGTCCTAGCTACAAACCTCTGAAAAAACTCGTGCCCATTGCTCATGGTGATAAATGTCCAAGAAACCCAACATTTGCTGGCATTGAACCTTCAAGAACCATCACTAGGGTAGAAAGCAGGAGTAGAAAGCTCCTGCTTCTACTTGACAACTGTGCAAGAAAACATGTGCCCAGTGTGAAGCCACATTTTGCAATGACGGGTGTCCAAAAAATCCGGTGCCCATAGACACATAATGGGTTTGCCATGCCCATTGCGCCGCCCAGGTGAACAAGAGCTTCTACTCCTATTATCATTGATTTGTAGCCCTAGCTTTTGTGAAGATCCTGGTCACACGTTCAAAACTGAACGATTATTTTGTAAATGTGTGGGTTTGAGATTTTCATCTATTTTGATGATAGGACAGAAGATGTCCATACAAGAAGATATCCTTGTTTGGTTATAGGTGAGTAAGTAAACTCTTTTGAGCTGTGATGTGTTCGAAACTTTTTTTTAAAGTCATTTTTTATCATCAGGTCTCTAAAACTTCCTCAATTTTGACTCGATTTAAGCGATTTAAAGGGCGTTGGGTGCGCCCTCTACTCCTCAACACTTTATCTTCAGATGCCCGAAACAAAGGAGTCACCCAGTAAGATTCAGAGCTGACTGACACACTAAGTGTTCAGTCACCGGCCTGTTTACCCTAGTTACAACACTAGGTTAGCAGGAATGAAGCAATGATAACAGACAGAAGAACTTTTTTTGGGTTTGTCATGAGCCTCTTTGTCTGTCCAATCACTGAAAAAAAAACACTCAAACAATGGACAGTCCCAAAACTTTGGGTGACTTCAATGATGTTGGTTTACACTTTACATACACTCTTCTTTCCTAGATTTGCAGCAGTGTTTGTTGTTTGGCAAATTTTCAGGTGACAAAAAAAAAATTCCAATGTGGTGAGCAAAGGATTTTTGTGAAATAAATGAATCAAAGTACCCAGATTTCAAGGAATGTTTTTGTGAAGTCAGCCAATTTAGACAAAGGTTCCAGCAGGTTGCCAAAATATACCTAGCAGGATTCTTAAAATATTTACTTTCATCTCTGATCTGTAGCCAAATTTGGCTAATTCCTCTTGCGGGTGATTGCCAGTGTGGCTACATCACAAAATTGCAAAAAAAAAAAACCCAGATCAGTCGAGCTGAAATGTTCCAAGTAATGAGCATATGCATGGGTTTTAAAAAAAAATCCCAGTGAGTTTGATGTAGGGTAGAGCCCAAGCCACAGGCTTCACCAAGCATAAACCACTTGGCAAATTTTACTTTTGTTCAGTTTTTTTTTGGTGATACTTGGAGGATACATGCCTGGGTATCATGGGAAAAAAGAATGAAACATGAGCATTTTGATAAACAAAAGCCTTGCAGGAGAAGGCATTACCACAGTTCATGCAGGAAAAAATCCTTTTAGTAATAAGGCATCCTCCAACTACACTACAAAAATCAGCCCAGTGCTCTGGTTGTAATTTCAATGGTGATCATAGATGTAGTCACAATGGTACACATTATCAGTGTGGAGGAGAAAGAAACTTGGGCAGCTGATCATTTGATTAAGAAGTTCTGAGAGGGATGATCCATCTTCCACAAGCAATCTGCTGCACATCACTCATGCCATCATTTTCTAGCATAGCTTGCAATCTTGTCAAAAATGATGAGGTCAAGTGTACAATGAAATCCAGTGTGTGTGCACCAAGAAGTTTAAGGGCATCTCCACCCCACACTGGCAAACACCCCTTTTCATTAAATCTCGCATTGGGATAGCGCAAATCATGCTGCTCCCCTGTATTGATCATCCATTTTGCAGTGATCATTTAAACCCCTTTAAAAGCTTTTTTCTAGTATGGATTTGGACATTGACTATTACTCGTCCAGATGTAAAGACATAAATGGTCTTTTTCACCATTTAAGGGGACTTTTATGACGTTTGTGGGTGGGGACAGTCATCATTAAACAGTATTCTATTCTAAAATAAAGGAGTTGTTTACAGTTTTGGGGTGGAGATGCTCTAAGGTTCATCCTACATGAGGTGACCTGCTAAATTGCTATAGCCAGGTTCCTAATCAATATTAAGGGTCTGGATTAGTCTGGGTAAGTAGTTTGCAATGTGGTTATCAACTATGGAAACACAAGTGAATGGCCAAGTATTTATATAATTTTGGTTGTTTTGGTGGTGGTGACATTTTCCTTTGATACACATTGATGGGTTGAGCCCGGGTACCCATCTCAATGTTCAACCACATAGGGCCCGGAATTGAAGGGTTTTCTTGGCTACCTAGTCCTTGGGCCAAAGAATGGGCAACCCAACTGCTTCTCTCCCCTATTGTGATTGCTTCAACATGTCAACTGTCAATAAGCTGATTTTCGACCTAAGCTCAATTAGGCATTGACTAATGTTTGTTTGTAAACAAGTCATTCTTTTGTCCATAGATGGGAAACCAAGGGATTTCAAATTCCGAATTAGGGTTGTGTTCAAGAAGATATTACATTTGCAAATTGGGGATCATACCTAACAAGAGTGACATATAAAACAACCCATGCTCACCTCCAAGGTTGCCAAATGTTATGACATCAAAGCTCTTGCTACAAAGCTTCATATCAAGTCAAGAAAAAAATCCATTGTGCTAGATTTGGACTTTCTTGGGACTTGATCACCCAACAACTTCTTTTCCCAATTGCCAAAATTCATATTAGGCTATTCACACTCTTGCAAAATCATCTCACTTGATTTCCCAGCTGCCAAAATCCATTAAAGAAAATTCCCCACAATTCCCAAAGTTCACTTTGTTCACACACTCTTGCAAAACCTACCTAACTTTGATTTTCTCAGCTGCCAAAATCCATAAAAGAAAATTCTCCCCAATTCCCAAAGTTCACTTTTATTCACACTCTTGCAAAGAAACCACTTAACTTGATTTTTCAGCTGCCAAATCTAAAAAAGAAAACAGCATCCAAGGGAAAAAGAAAGTTAAAAGAGCGCCCCCCCCCCCTCCCCCCCCCAACCAAAAGCAGATTTTAAAAGGGAAAATAAAATGGAAGAAAAAGTTTGGATGTTCAACATTAGTTATATAATTATCTTAATTAAATAATAATTTAATTACATCAATGAAACATAAAACCACAAAAGTTTAATTGGCTCAACTAATTTCTTAATAAAAATTATGGATTCAGCTAATTACACTATTTAATTTTTTGCTTGTTAAGTTCAATAATTAAATTGTTTCTCATTTTAGTGATGCAGCTAAAGTGGTGATCATCCATAAGATAGTTTAGCCAAATTTGGCTATAAACAGGAGATGAAAGTAAAAGAGTTTAAGCATCCTTTACACTTTTGGCTACCATCCTAGAATCCAATACAGAAATCTGGCGATTAAGAAAAAATTCTAAAAAATTGGCGACTAGAAAACCCAAATTAAAAGGGCTTTTAGCCATTTTGAAAACATTTTTGACCAACTGGCTAAATTTAGGCAAGGTTAAAAAAAAAACCCTGCTGGTTAAAAAGAATATAAAAACAAACAGGGATAAGCAAACAAGGGTATAGATGAGTTTGTGAATAAATGTCATCCAAAAAATGTGGTCAGACATTTGCGATCATCATCCATTCAGATGAATGCTTCCTCGACAACGCGCGTGATTTTACGAAGCCTTTTGTGCGCCCCTCTTCCCCCTCGCTCTCTCTCATCTCTCTCGCATTCTCTACAAAATGGTTCTTCCCCGGTTCTTCGCAGTGTGAGGAAATTGCGGAGATTTGGGCCATGGAGTGGGAGCGTGCGAGAGCCTGAGAAGCTGCGGAAGAATCGTCCACGCAAAATTCACAAAATACTACGATATCAAAACCTGAAGGTAGTTGCATTTCTCTGAGGTTTCTTTTACTGGAGTTTGGACACGCAACTTTATTTCAATGCAAAGGATTTAATGCAGCTGTAGTTGCTTTTGTCATGCGAATTGTGGAGAACGTGAACGTCTTCAAGGCTCGTGTATGATCGAGACGGTGAGCACATGCTATTGAAGAACTGCACTACCGGCTCAGCTCTAAATTACAAAAAATTAGCAGCAACTCGTGCGACAAATGCACATCTGAGATATTGTCTTCTGTGCATTCGCTTGGTTGCTTCTTCTTGATAGAGAAAGAGAACACGCATGAATCAAAACATTGCACGACTAGAAATCCTGCAAATATCAGAACGGTAGACGTGCGTTAACCTTTGTAGCTTGTAGATTCAGAGACAATGCAATGACTCATGGCATCAATGACAGCCGTACTGGAGTAGCAGAGCTTTGGATTCACAGTGAAAAGCTGGTCCAAAGCCTGCTAGTCGTGATTCTTCTTCAGAGGAGGAGGAGGATCCAATCAGTCAAGATGATGCAGACTTTACGCAGAACAATTTCTTGTTGAAGATCATGAGAGGAGGAAGGGGTCAATTGCCGATGGCTACTACTAGCATGATCCTGAACACAAATGCATCCAGTTCCAAAAGTCATGAAACCATAATGGCTCCCACAGGTGCTTCAGGATCTGCAGTAGGGTTCAAAGAGCCCAAATTCTCCTCCAAGAGATGCAGTCCACGGTTCTGCAGAAACCTTGTCATAGAGGAGGAGGAACAGAATACAGATCAGAGTGAGGGTATAGTTCACTACCAAGTTGGAGCTCAAACAGAGTGTGAAGATTTTGCAACAGGAATGGAATCTCAAATGGAACGCTCGATGACTAAAAACAGAAGCTCATCTTCGAGTAAACGCACCTTGACCAGGAAGTGGTCATCTTCCTCAGACCAGATTGACATTTGCATGGCTACTGTAGCATCTGCTGAAGTGTTGAGTTCTAAGGAAGCTATTGCTACTGGCTTCCCACAGCATTCTGCACATGAAGTATCCATCCCTCCATGTGTGAAGATGCTTATGGCTGCAGACACAGAAGTCAAAGATTTTACAAAGGAGTTAGAAGTTGAAGAGCCTGCTACTATAGCCGTCTCAGGTGAGGCTGAAACAGTGTTCACAAACAAGGGTTGCCAGCAGAAATTCTTCTTCACGACATTGACAGCAGTTGAACAAAGCCAATTTATGGTAGTGAGCAGGAAAGACAAGAAAAATGATGTGAGATCCACAACCCCCAAGTTGCAGGAATGGAAAGAAGAGTCAACTTTAGCAGAAGATTTGCAGATCCAGCTCTCTCCTCTATTAGCTGGTAACAGAGGTAATTGTTTTCCCTATGGAGTGCCATGATTTCCCCTTTCAATCCGCCATTTCCTGCTTCCTGTAAACCTTTCTCTAGGCTCTCTGTTTTTGTATTCCTTGAGTTACACGATGTTCACTGGCATTCAGGAGGAGAGGGGATTGTGGGTATGGATGTCCCCTTTGCCATATCCAGCACTAGAAACCAGATCATGCTTGGAAACTTTCTTCAACACAAGTCATTTTTGTATACATGTATGCCTAATAGACAAATGCTAATTGGAATTCTCTTTGTAGTAAGCTCAGTATCTGAGGAGGATGCACATCTTGAGCTTGAAGTGGAGAAACCTGTTGCACTAGAGGAACAGTGTGAGCGGGCACAAGAAGGTGAGCTTATTAAGGGCTCAGCTAGCATGGGGGCTAAGATCAACTTGTGGGAAACCAGCAAAATTGTACCAGCAGAGAATCACCTGGAGGGACAAACAAATGCCTTAGAGGTGGAAGCATCTATCATCAGATTTGAACAACAGCATGAGATCACACAAAAGAGCTTGTTTGAACATGAGATTGTACCTAAGAGGGGGGATGGTCCTGTCATGAGCACTGAGCCCATTGCTCTTGAGGAAATCCAAGCTGGTGGATGTGGTGGAGGGGCTTTGGATAGGATCCAGGCAGCAGGAATGAGGAGACACAGCATTGGCCTTGCTACAGTGACCAAACAGTGGTTGGACTATGACAGGGCTAATGTTCCTCAAAGGGAACCAGCTTCAGTATCCATATTTCCAAATGATGGGGACCATTTTTCTTGTTCTCCAATCCCATCCAAGGTGAATTTTACAAGTTCAGATCATCAAGCCTTTGCTGCTGGAGCCAACTCAGACATGGAAGCATCACCTCAGTTGCACATTCAATATCCTCTGGATGAATCACAACAGGCCCAATTACGTTCTCAGATTCTTGTGTATGGAGCAATACTGTAAGACTGCTGAACCTTGACAGCTGTCTACCAATCCCAAGTAGACATAATCCTGACTGACATGTTGAATCTTACTGCTAACATTGTTAATCTCTGTGAATCTTTCTGTGCAAAAGACATAGAAATTTTGTTCACTAAAGCATCTGTTGTTGGGGAGATATTACAGGAAGGGAAATACACCAACAGATGCTCTAATGATGACTGCATGTGCTGGAACTCTTAAAGGTTTGTTCATCACACTCCTTAGCAGGTTCTGCCACATAAAATAAATGGTGCTCCCTCTTGTTTTGCTGCTTGATCCAACTTTCTTTTATGGTTCCAGACATTAGTGATCAGGGACTCCTTCATATCCCATATTCTATCCAGGAGTTATTCATTCTCTTTTTTCTGATCAGAGAAGGATTTTTGGGGAAGTGCAACTGGGACTTCTTCCACAACTTCTGCCCCACAAACTCATGAAAACTGTGCTACTTCATCATCAATTCTCCTCAATGCAGATCAAGCTGTTATGATGAGCCCATCCACCATCCACAGAGTTTCAAACAAGAAGAAGTTGCTTACCTCTGTTGAACATTCTCCCAGTGAGATCCATGGAAGGAACTTGAATCAAGCTCCAGTCAGCATGGATCCCACAGCAATTGGACAACCAGCTATAGCTGTCTTGCTTTTAGACCCCGAGACTGTGTATCCTGAATCACTACAGGATGATGAGAAGTTGGAAAAGCAGCTAGGACAGGATGACTTGTCAAGTTCAGAGCTTGAGAGAGGAAGTCATGGTGATTCTACTTTATACCCTCTGCATGAGGCAACAGTGGATCAGTTTTTACCAGCCACAATGGCAACCAGCATACCCATATCTGAACAGTGCATCATGTTGAGTGAGAGGCCCAGTTCTTCAGAGGCTAGATCATTGAAGCCTATGAAATCTCACATTCAGAAGGCAGACAATGGCATGGTTCTTTTGTCTGAAGTTGCTGCAGAGCAGCAACATGCTCTATCCTCAGCTCCTTCAGCAATTACAATGGTCCCACAACAGAAAGCACAAGTCATGAAAGATTTTGTACAGTATGAATCTTTTAGAGATCCAGCCAGTACTTGTGATGAGGATGCTATTGCAATTGTTCATCAACCAACCAAGAGGCAGCAGCTGATGGATACCTATCAGATAGATAAGCAGCTGCAGCAGGCACAGTGTCGTACACAGGATGCAATGATATCTGCAACCGCAGCCCTGGCACAGACCCATTATTTCTGGGCTCAGCTGCAAGCTGAAAACTCATGCAGCAACCCAGCAGCTGTAAGGGAAGCTCAGATTGCTTCTGTAAGAGCAACCATTGTGGCTGCTACCTCCATAAATAGATTTGCTGTTGTGGCTGCTGAGGCTATTGCAGATGCTTCGAATGAAGTCTTGCGGCACCTTGCTTTACAGCAGGATCAACATGCAATTCAAGGTCTAATGAGCTGTGAAGCTGCAGCACAAGTTGTGTCATTTCAAGTTATACCCAACAGGGACTATGAGGGAGGTGCTCAACCTATGCAGGTATCTGGTTTTCCATCACAAAGAATTTAATAAGTACCTGTCAGGCTTCTCCTATGTCCACAAAGTTCTCCATAATTCACAGGTCTTGATTTCTTTTTTGATATTGTGAAGTCTATGATACAAGAGTCTAGGAGTGTCACATCTTGCAAGAAAATGCGGAGGAAATCTCCAATGATGAATCAGACAGTCCTCATACAAGGACTCCTTTCTTGCCCTGAAATGTGGCCCCTTATCCTACTGTCACTCCATCCATCAATTTCTAGACTAAGACTTCACTGTAGCAAGAACTTTCTATATGAAGCAACATGGTAAGACAGCTGACATCCAGCAATGGCAGGTGCAAAGTGGGATTAACACTGAGATATACGAATTAGTCAAGAAGAAACAGAAATATAATAAAACTACACCACTGAAATCACTGACCAAGAAGATGAAGCACTCAAACTCCAAGAGAGCAACAACCAGACAGGACACCAAGTTTCCTACGAGAGACAGAGATATGCGCATTGTGACAGAATGCAGAGGAGTCAAGTACAGAGAGGTGGACTCTTCAATCCAAGATGGGAGGCAGTCCTTTGAGAAGTCTTCAGGAAGTGGGTCTTTAAGATTGATGGCATCCATGTCAAAGGTCACCAATGCTGAGAGACTCCAGATAGTAGAGGTTGGAAGTGTTCAAAATACATCTGAGATGATTGAGCCAGGTTCCCATGTGGAGGTGAGAACTCTGTTGGAGATGGGCACCGTTACACACAGCTAATTACTGTTTGGCAGTGTGGCTGGCTGCTGGACTTTTGGCAGAAACTTCCCTCAAGAAATTTATTCTGCTCCTTATTTATGTGGTAAGGCAGCAAGGAAATTAAGCTCAATGATTAGTTTGCTCATACAACCTCTGATCCTGCAATCCTTGTGACTCAATTTGCATGCAGGTTATGCCTGAAGAAGAGGGTCTGCGAGGGGTTTGGTTTTCTGCAAAAGTTCTCAAGTTGAAAGACAAAAAAGTTCTTGTGCTTTATGATGAGCTTCTCACAGAAGATGGTCATCTCCTTTCCTCCCCCTTTGCTTCAGGTCCCATGGGACTAGTATGTGATTTCTTCATGGTCTTCATTTGTCCCTTCTCATCTCTGTACCATTGGAGTCATTGCAATCTTGTGTTCTAAGAATTTTTGTGGTTGTACATTGTTCATTTGGCTCCCTGAGTTATCATACATCGGATCTAAATCAATTTTCTATCTTCTTTTGTATTTTATTGTGCATCTACAAGGAGCAGGTTAGGGCTTAGTTTGGTTACAGAAGTATCCATCCTCCAAGTGGCCAACTGGACATCATCATCTCTGTTTCCTGTTGTTGCTCTCTGAACTTTATGCAGTATCTTGATTTCTTTGTCTTTTTTCTTTTGGTTTTATCCTGAGCTGTGAAACTGACCTCTAGACATCATTCAGTTTGTGCAATTCATTCTTTCACATGTTTACCCTTCATAAAAGTTTACACAATCAGTATCAAAGCTGTGGCCATATTAATCACTCTTTCATTTCTGATGTGAACTGGCTTGCCACAGGGAAATCTCAGCTGGAGGAGTGGTTTCCTCTATGTTGCTCACGAGGAGAAGATGCTGAGACCAGGGACTGGCACCCTGTTGAACAGCGAAAATTGAGACCTATGCACCCCTTTTGTTTCAGCAAGGCAAGGGGATCATGGAAGCGCCACCATGTGGCCGTGGGGTCCCATGTTTGGCTGGTCGGAGACCGTGTGGATGCCTTCATCCAGGATGGGTCCGAGATTCTTTTCCTTAAATCTTGTTCTGATATTGATGCTTGGCAATTAGCAGGTCTCCTGCAGTGCCCTTTAACTTGCTCTCTCAAGCATAGGCCTCTGAAGATGGCATTATCGAGCTGATCGAAGAAATAGTCCAGCATCAATCAACTCTTCTGTGTCCTTATGTGTGCATGGTTTGGTGTGTTTGTTCAGATGGTGGGAAGGTATTGTGAAAGGTCTCAACAAGGATGACAAAAACAAAGTCACTGTTCATTTTCCAGGTTTGTTAATGGCTGATGATCGACCATGAAGCATTCTATGTCCAAAGATCAATATGTTCACAGTAAAACTGTTCTTGGGTTGTTCCTTTCCTAGCCTTGTACAAACTGTCCACCTTCATGAAATTCATAAGGCAAGCTGAATGTGACATGAACTTGGAGTTCAATGTCTATGCAGGAGAAAAAGACATAGCTGTAGTGAAGTTGCAGAATCTGAGGCCCTCTCTGATTTGGACAGATGGCCAGTGGATGTCATGGAAAGAGTTATCACTATGGGAGGTACAACTCAACATCTCAAACTTCAACCAAGAGGATAACAAATTTTGATTAACAATCCTCATTCTCCAAAATAGCTCACAAGTTCACAAATTTCCATGGACCTGAACCCTGTGTGGACTGACTACTTTGTTTCTGTGGCAGGATGGTTATTCTTCAAAACCAAAAAAAATGGTGCATGATCTTACTAAGGGGAAGGAGAAACAGATATTTAGTCAAGGAAAGCTTTCCAAAATGACTGACACTGAGCTGAACTCTTCTCCTAGGCCAAGAAAAACCCGACAGGCAGCTGCAAACCTCAGCAGAAATCCAGGAGAAAGTGGTGAGAACAAATACCCTCTGAATGTGGGAAAAGATTTGCTCACTTCAACCGGAGAACTTGGTTTGGAATATTTGAGTAACAAGCAGGGTATTGCTTGGACACCCCCCCTGAGCAAGAATGGTCTCTCATCTCCTGAAAGACTGGCTTTGGTTGTGGCAACCCCACCAGTAGAATGTGCCCAGAAGTTTGAAGAATTAAGAATGCCTAAGAGAAGAAACCGAGGACAAGCAGCACTCAAGAGGCAACCTGAAATATTTACAAATTCTAAGGTAAACCTCATTCTATATGAGTATTCACTACTCGGAGAAAAAATACTCTGATCAGCATTGCTAATCAAAACCATCCATTATTTATCTCTCATTGCATCCCTCAAACTATTGTTTGGAAGCTAAAACCAAAGTCTACACCTGGCAGTGCATGGCTTTCCATGTGCTCTTATACCCATACCTTAATACTGTGATGTCTAGATTTAACAATTGATTTGCAGTAAAGTTTGTTGCACTGTAAAACCTTGCTAGAATACATCAATCAGTTGTAAGTCATTGGCATGGGCTAAGTTTTGCAAGATGTTCCTTTTAATTAAGGATTTGATTTCATACTCATGAATTTTGTAAAATCTGTGATGACTGCTTATCACGAAGAGGCTTGTTTGTTCTTTCATCTTCTCAGGCAACAGAAACATTTGTGAAGACAGTTGTTGCAAACAGCAAGAGGACAGTCATTACTCGTAATGACAAGCACCAGTTGAGGCTAATGACCCCCCAAGTCAATATCTACAACACCACAAAAAGGTACTAATGGTACTCAACAGGGTAGTCTCACCACTTTTATTGTACAGGAGTGGTCAAAGGATGTAGAGATCTAGAAAACAAGCTTTTCTGTTGTTAATTAATTGATGTTATCTGGTCACACATTTTCTCTGTTTAAGACTCTGCCAGTGATCCTTTTGTTTCTGTCATTCTGGGGGTCTAGATTGCTTTAACCAACTTGTGCAAGACTAGACCTTCACAATATTTTCAAACTTGTTTCATGGATCTTGTTTCAGGAAATTCCATTGGTAGGAGTCGAATTCCTGAAGTTATTATATGGTTGCATGATTGCTATCTGTCTCTAACTGCTGCTCTTCACTTTGTGATCCCTATAATAAAATTGAGATTTCAATCTGAAATACCTCCCACCTGCAGAGAAACTACAGACGGTAAGCAAGTGTACCTTGTACTCTGATACAATAAAGAACAGTGCAGTGTTTATGTGCAGTATTTGTCTTCCGATATACATTGCCTGATGCATTATCTCTGCTTCTCCTGCATTGTAAATCATAATTAATCTATTCTCCCAATGCATTATCTCTGCATCTCCCAAGAAGTAAATCTTGATGGATGTGTTCTGACCATGTCTTCTGTATATTTTCTTTCTTTCTTTCTTTCTTTACTTCTGATGCCTTAGTTTGGGCATCAGGTTTCATTGTCCAATGCCAGACTGCAAAAGCTACATTTATGTAGCAGATTGGAGCTAGTCAAGTTCCAATTTGCCTCCAGATATCAGCCTGTAGTGTTGTACATCAATTTGTTTCGCCCAGTCTGGGTGAAGGAACCTAACATGTGCTCATGCTCACACCTTCACTGTTCTAATACTTCTTCTATTTGCATTTTTGTTGCAGGCCTGGTAGTGGTTAAAGAAAGAGTCCTAAACATACCAAGCTGCACCAGCCTTGTACAAACTAGACAACTGGTGATGAGGTAGGTCTTCAGACAAGTTTGCAGACCCCAAAAGACTGTCCAGTCAGTACTCTCCACAGAAGAACACAGATACTGTCCATAAAAATTTTCATGTGTACATATGCAGGGTAGATTGATGAATCACACACAGGGTAGATTGATGAAGTTGTTGGCAACCCTTTTCTCATTTTTGTAGCCAGACATTGACTACTGACATCTCAAAAGACTCTTGATTTTGTCATTCTAAAAGATGATTTGAGATTCTGGTCAGCAGAAGGCTAGGTGCTAGAATTCATACCGTGTATTCAATCACCAAAAATACTGCTTCTGCTCTCACACTTCCTACATCTGTAATTTTGTTACCAATCATTCATCCTCCCTTCATGACTCCAGTTGTGCAGAGTCTATCTGATCTCTAAGTTACTACACATCTCTATGAAAGTAATGCAATAATGAGTGCAGTTAGAACCACGAGGGTTGCTCACAAAGTGTCAACCCTCACCTTCATCATCAATAGCAGTAGCAAGCTGCACAGCATTGGGTAGCAACTACCCAATGACTCAGTCAGCTCCAAATGGAACTGTAGATAAGTATATGGACATCTGCTAAATGGCTACTTGAATAGTTTAATGAAAATTTTCACATTTCTTGAACTATCAACATCTTTACATGAGTCGAATCATCCACTTTGAGCTTATTGAAATCACTTTTCAAATGTTGCATATTGCACTTACTAGTATATATTACAACACACATAACAACTTAATGCTTCACATTTATACTTGAATGGGTTAGTGAAAATTTTCACATATTTTGAATTATTTGCATATGAGTTGAATCATTCACTTTGAATGTTATTAAATCCATTACTCATGAGTTGTATTTTGCACTCACCATAATTATTTGAAATGGATGTATAAAAATTTGGGAAGTTTCATATTTATATTTGAATGGGTTAGGTCAAAATGGTCATGCATGCAAAACTTATAATGCATACATGTAAACCTTTAAATTATAATTTTTCATATATTAAATTCTTATACATTTATGTAAATTAAAATGTATATTTTTCCTTTACTTTGTTTTAGGCATCATGGACAAGTTCATTATTATGATGTTCATGATGCCACACCCAAAAAATTCCAAAAATAATCCCTAATTTTTCCCCCTTGTTTTTAGTGTATGGAAAAAAATCCATGTTAAAAAAAAGGATTATAATTATTATTATGAAAAATTATCAATATTTTATACTTATTATTTTTATTTTAAACATGGTTTAAATCAAAAATTTAAAGCTTGTTTTGTTACATGTTTATGTTTAAATATTTAGAGATGAATTTTAAAAATCATTTAAAATAAATAAATAAATGAATTATAAAATGGTGATAATAATAATGACATCCATGATTTTTAAAAATCTTTCATTTTTTTCAATTTTGTAATCTTCTTCAAAATCATCCATAAGAAAATTTAGTCATGTTTTGGTTATAAGCCATATATGGAGGTATAAATTTTTTAAAATATTTTTATATTTTGGCTACAAGTTCTAAAACCCATTGTAGAATTCTATCATTTAAAAAAATATAAAAATGTAATTTATTTTTTTGATGTTGATGGCCTTTCTTATATTTGCAAAATGGTGGAAATTCATCATAAAAAAAACTTAGTTATGTCATTAATATTTATTTTAAAATTTCAAATATATTGAGTAATTTTTATAATTATCAGCTCCTGATGGTGAGTGTGATGGTAAATGTAGATAAGTATATAATCATTCACCCAAAATCTGGGCAAAACATTATACAAAATCTGTGTCCTGAGAGTCTGTCACATTTCCAGAAGCAAGACAAAGAGTCTGTCAGGATATTGGCTACCAAAGACTCAGAATGTTGGCTAGCACTTGAGAGATATAGCTGATCAAAAGCTGGCTATTGAAATGCTGCATGCTCTAATTGCATTGCCTCTTCATACCAGATGCAACTGATCATCACTTTGAGGTTCAAGCATGAAACATACTTGCTGAACATGCCAATCATTGCCTTTTCGGATTAAACATGGAAAAAATGGAATGAAAGAGAGAAGTGAATCTTCATACATGAGTGTTTCCAGTTCGTTTCGGTTACACAGAATAGTAAAGAGCTGCCGATGAGACAAAAATTCCTTGCAGAAAGCAACTTCAGCTAAAGTGAAAATTTACACAAGTAAAACTGCATTGATGCAACCATCATTCTCTGGATTATTTGTAACCTGTGCATATTTCCCTGCATCCAAATACATAACACCAAGAAATTCAATCAGTATGCCATTAGTCACAGACTAAACTGGATGCCAGATAACTCTTTGCCCTACACAACAAACATTCTGATTCAAATTAAAGACTCCAACGACAGGAAAAACTTGTCCTACGTTTGCTTCAGCAGGCACAGAAGGCAGAAGGTTTAAAGAAACTTGAGAACTCACCCCATACAACTTTACCCGCCGGTGTCACAAGTCCTAATTCACTCACATTTACCTGCTTTCAAGCACACAAATTGTTACCTTTGATTTGCAGATAAAGCAAAGCAGATTCCTCTGGAGAGTAGAAAAGAAAGGTAAAAACAGGTTTCAAAAACTGTCCACATCTCTGTGAATTTGAAATTGTAAGGATGGCACATTGCTTAGATATTTTACTTCTGTAGACCTCAATAATAGAAAACGTGTTGCAAGAAGTAATTCAGCAATTTTTGAAATGCATGTACCTAAATATGCACCTAAATAGATTGAGACTGCATTGCAGGAGTCCTGCACTAATTTGAAGAAAAAGGCATTTGTCAAGTGTATGCACCTCAATGACGGTACCCTTGGTGATGACACCCATGGAAGTGTACATGGGACCATTAGGGTTCTTCTTCACACCGATGATTTCCAGGTTGAAAGTGCACTTGAGCTCTGGATGGGTGACATGTGCCTTTGTGAAACGCAATCCCATTGGCCGAATGAAGCGTTCATACTTGGGGGGCTTGCGGGTGAACCCTGGCCCAACAAAGGTCACCTTTGTCACCATTCGCTTCCATTGCTTAGCTGCAGTAAACAATAGTGTCCCATTAGCATCAATTTAAGAAGCAACATTGAGTCAAGAGACACACAATTGTTTCCATATAATGACATCATTTGATCCAGATATAAACCAGATACAAAAAGATGGAAATTCCCAATAAAAGGACAAGAAAACTGACTCTTCCTTTTCCCTGTCCTGAGAACACGGAACATCTCATCTTCTGCAATAGGCCGAACCTGCAATACTCACCCAACACACTTTTCAGATATACTTTACATACATGCTTTTTTCCTTCAAAATCCGTAAATTCTTGAGAAGGTATTCAGCAATGAGAATAGTATACTCACAACAGCCACCAGAGGCTAACTGCCCAGATCAGGCAAGTACAAATATCATCATTGAAACTGGGCTTCAGGAGATGTAAAATAACCAACTATTGAGAAAATAAGTTTTCTACCACAACATGCATCACTGACCCCATGCCTCACAAGAAAGTCTTTGTACCCACTTACACTAAGGCTTCACTCTCCCAGAGCTTGAAGCAAGTCAAGCAACATGTCTTCAACCCCAGAGTAGAAGCTAGTGGCAATGTGTTAACTGATCTGTTATACAGCATGCAGAGGAATGATCCAAATTCTGCAACTGGTATAACTTAATGCATCTTTCATCTTCATCAGGGTTAGACCTTCAATTTTTGAAAGTGGACATATTCCAACCACTGCAAATGAAGGCACTGATTCAAGTGCACCTAGGTGCACATATGTTAGATCAAGCAATTGACCCAGTCACTAACCAAAATACTTGCAAGGTAGTGATCAGCCCTAACCACTAAACCATTGCTTTTAAGTTGTAGTGCACACCAACCCTCTCAAAGGTTTTCAGATATGAGGCCCTCAGGACAATGACGCCTACAACTTTCACATCTTACAGAAAAACAGTACCATAAGGACACCACTTTGTTTGTGGGACTCATTGATAATACATTGCAAAAATCTCACCTTTGGGAGAGGAACCTCCCATTTGCCAGCCTTCTCCTTGCGTTTCTGCTTAATTGTGTTGCTAAGGACCTGTGATCCAAAATTAAGACCTCACAGCTCAGTACATGCACATTGCAATTGTGGGCAAAAATGAGAAATTTCAAAACAGGTGTATTAGTAGACAACTACTAGGCCATACAGATCAGACAAACACTCATGAACATTCAACCACCAAAAACTTCTGAGTGGAGGTAATGCAGAGACTTCTGATAAGGTGTAAGTCCCTAAACATTATCAAACTCCTAAATCCAGGCACTGCAACAACTCTCAAATGGGACAAACTCGAGAAAAAAAACTTACAAATGCAATGAAAGGGTCATGGCAACATTGTCAATCTATGAATCTGGTCATAGAATTGGTCATTGGAACAATATGAGTAGTACCTTTGCCCGGGCAGTTTGCTCACGATCAAGCAGATAAGAGGGAACAGCTCCTTCTTGCACTTGGTCATCTGCCTTATGACGGTTTGTCCTCTCTGAATGCATTGCCAATCTGGGCATATCAACAACCAATATTGGATGAGAAAGCTATCCAGTAAAAACACCATTAGCAATTTCAAAACCAATGATGTTGGAAATACCTTATTGTCATTTCAAGACACATCAGAAAGTCCAACATGATGGCACTACTAAAAAACAAAGGAGACAGAACAAGGTTAGAAAAGTACGTTTTTTTCATGGTGGCCTTCTCAGCATAGCGCTTCTTGGCAAACATTTTCCCCTTGATACCCAGGGCCTGTCAAAAACCAAAGTATTGCAGAGCACAATCATCATCCTCTCATGGCTCACAAAATGACATCTTCTGATATTGAACAGAAACCCTAGAACTTGCATTTTTGCGCAAAGTTTTGCACTGAATTCTTCTTGCAAAGTATACAATAACTGTGGCAGTCTGAGCAGCAAGATCTCACTGTAGAAAATTGCTTCTGTTAATGTTTCAAGGTTTCAACAGACCACAACTTCCAATTTAGCAGCAAAAGAGAAACCGAGTATACCTTGAAATAAGACATGAGATAGAATTCCTTATCAACCATGACAATGAAACCTTAACATTTGCACAAGCTTGCAGCAAGAATTGGAATTCAACAGATTTGCATTTAATACAAGCTGATTTGTAAGTTTCTTTCACTTGAATGGTTTTGTGGATTTACTCTAGATTTTGCTCTTCAGCAAACACTGTCCAGTATAGAATATCAGAGAGATTCACACCAGCATTCTAAGCAGCTGAAGGAAAATCTGATAACAAAAAGGTGATGAGAAGAAGGACACACCTTTTGGGCAAAGGCCGCGCGCTTGTGAACCTCGCGGGCATCTTTCTTGCGCTTCCTCTCAAAATAGTCAGGTCTGTACCCATGTCGCTTCCGAGCCAAGTCTATGTGGTCTCCCTGCGGCTGTAACACTCACCGCAACAGAACCATATGCACATCAGCCCCCACTCTTCAGTCCATTCAAATCACTCATCTAACGTTCTCGCTACAAAACATAGAAACATCTCAAACTGCGAGAAAAACTGTCAGGAAAATAAAAGACACAAAAATCACTTCCAGATTTCTACCCCAGTCTACTATCACGACATTCCGAAAGATGCCCATTCGAGGAAATCCGAGAAAGGAGCAAATAAGAGTCGAAAGAAGAAGATTGAAACCCCAAGGCAAAAAAATGCGACACATACCATGATATCAGCCTTTCTTCAAACCCAAATTAAAAAGTTCAACTGCCGCTCGATGGAAGCTTGCTGACCAAACTTGTGGGGCAACACCGCTGTAAAAAGAAGAACTTGAGATTTCCCGTACCCAGCGATGCGCAAACTCGTGTACAAGCTCTCGCAGCTGCACGAGAAAGAGAGAGAGGTCGCACAACAGTCCCGCAAGATTTAGGGTTTAGGAATCGACGAACGACTACGACCAGACAGAAGACGAAAATACGTAGAGGAAAAGTCGGCGAATGGATCGACGAACGAGACCAGACAGAATACGAAAATACGTAGACGAAAAGCCGTCGACTGGATCGACGAACGAGACCAGACAGAAGACGAAAATATGTAGACGAAAAGTCCGCGAATGGATCGACGAATGAGACCAGGAAGTAGACGAAAATATGTAAATCTTTTCATCCTCCTGGGTATCAAGCAGGGATATATATATATATATATATATATATTAGTGTGAACCTGGTGCATAATGCACTCGTCGAGTTTTCTCTCGCTCGGTCTTTTCTCGTCCGTGCCCTCCACTTCGTTCGGTCCTTCCTCGTTTGTGCCCCTCTCCTCGTCCGGTCCTTCTTCGCCCGTGCTGACCCCCTTGTTGACCCTCGTCATTCGTGCTGGCCCCCCTGTCAGTTGGGTAATAACTGTCACAAAAAACAAAACCCATCAAAAAAAAAAAAAACAAAGGTCTGGATAATGATTGGAAAAAATTTCCAAGCACTGCCCGGACAAACAGACAGACATTGTAACTTTAATATATATAATATATAATTTTTAGTTTTTGCAATATCGAAATTTTAGTGAATTTTTTTAATAGAAAAATTAGTTGAAATTGCACTAGAAAAATGATTTGAGAGGGCATCTTTGAAATTCTTCCTTGGAAAGTTTTAGCGGCACATTTGAATGTGTTTAGGTTGTGCTTAATGAAGTTAATAAGAAGGTAAACATTTCATTAATAAGCTAATTTGAGGTTAATTAGATTATTTTGAAGCTAATCAAATCCAAATCAAACTAGAAGCAAGCTAATGAGAAGGTAATGACATCATAATGAAGGTAATCAAACTTTAATTAGACTTGAGGAGGTTAATAAAAAGATTAACATATTGAAAACAAGCTAATTTGAAACTAATTAGATCAGTTTGAGGTTAATAGGATTTGAATCACACTTGAAGCAAGTTAGTAAGAGGGTGATGACACCATAATGAAGGTAATCAAACCCTAATCAGATTTTTTTGAGGCTAATAGGAGGGTAAACATATTTTTAAATAGGCTAATTTGAAGCTAACTATACCAATTAGAGGTTAATCAAATTTGAATCAAATTAAAAGCAAGCTAATAAAAGCATATTGAGACCATAATGAGGGTATTCACACCCTAATCAGACCCAATGAGGCTAGTAAAAAGGTAAACATATTGAAAACAAAGTATTTTGAAACTAATTTGACCAATTCGAAGTTAATCAAACCTGAATCAAATTAAATTCAAGGTGATAAGACGATAATTAAATCATCATGAAGGTAATACGAAGGTAAACATATTGAAAACAAGTTAATTTGAGGCTTATTAAATCAATTTGAAGTTAATTAGACCCAAATCAAGTTAGAAGCAATGTATTAAGAGGGTAATGACACCATAATGAAGGTATTCAAACTTTAATCAGACCTTATGAGGCTAATAGGAAGGTAAATAGACTAAAAACAAACTAATTAGAGGATAATTGAACCTTAATCAAACTAAAAGAAAGTTAATAAAATGTTAAACATGGTCATTTGAGGTTAATTAAACCCTAATCTGACCATAATGAAAGTAATAAGAAGGTAATCAATGCATGAACAAGTTAATAAAAGGGTAAATAGATAGAAAGCAAGTTAATAAGAGGTTAATCATAACAGTTTGAAGCTAATTAAACTTTAATCAAACTATAAACGAGCTAATGAAAGAATAATGAAACCATATTGAGGTTAATTAGACCCTAATCACATCATGAACAAGCTAATAAGAGGGTAAACATATAGAAAACAAGTTAATTTAATGTTAATCATAGCAAATTGAAGCTAATCAAATTGCAACACACTACTAAAAGGGTAATCAAACCACAGTGAAACTAAACAAACCCTAATCATACCAAAAACAAGTTAATATGAAAGCAATCAAACCAAAAACAAACTAATTTGATATTAATTGGACCTTAATCAAAACATACGTGATGTAATAAAAGGTTAATCAAACTAGAAGCAAACTAATAAGACCCTAATAAAATGAAAAGAAAAATATACCACTAAAGTGCTCATATTGCACTTCATTGCTATTCGCACTCTACCACCACAATAGGCTTATTTAAGAGAGGTTGTTTCTTTTAGATCTTCTTTTAAAAAGAAGATGAGAAACAAAATGAGAGCCAAGTTGGGTGGTTAGAAGTTGAGATACATAAACACACTTGGTCAAGCTTGGGCATAGATGCGAAAAAAAGAAGTTCGGGGACGAAACTAGTTTTTGCATGAAAGTCAATGTGAAAACAAGTTTTGTCCCTTATTATTCTCGTTTGTTAAAATTTCATGCCCTACTATGTGTTTCATCCCCTAACTCAATGAAATCGATTGAATTTGCCCTCTAATTGTGGGATGTTATAGATAATTTTAATAAGTAATTGATTATTTCACTAAATGATTATCTCAAATGCACTTGGATGTACATGGTTGAATTGATTATTTAATTCATCAATGATTCTAATCCTTCTTATGAAGTTAATAACATAGAAGAATAGAATAAAAATTAGGGTAAAATAATCTAAAATAGCCTAGGGTGGAATAATTGAAAATAATTTAAAATAAAATAACTTAAAATAGTTTAAGATGAAACGACCTAAAATAATGTAGGGTGAAATAACTTAAAATATATGAAAATAACCTAAGGTATAATAATATAAGGTGAAATAATTTAAAATTTAAAAAACATAATTATAATATCTTAGGGTGGAATAACTTATAATATTCAATAATAATTTAGGATATAATAACCTAAAATAACATAAGATACATAACTTATAATAGTCAAGAATAACTTATAATAACATAGGACTAACATAAAATTTAACCTATGTTGGTTAGGAACAATCTAAATTAGCCTACATTAATTTAACAATAGCTTAAAGTAGCTTTCACTAACTTAAAAATAACTTAGGATTAACATAGGAACCTAACCTATTGTAACTTAGACATATTACACATATTGAAAAAAAAATGTGAATAATAATATGCGATGAAAAATCGTTTCATTTATTTAAATAGTGGTCAAATGGTTAAAAACTTTCACTTTAAACATGAAAGTGAAGGGGAGATGAAAGGTTTAATCATTCACATTTGCAATTTAAGTTGGTGGGTTAAGTGGCCTAACTTAGCATAGGTTTTTAGGTTATGTTCCTAAGTGCTTAACTTAGCCTAAGTTTTAAGGTGCTTAACTTAGCTTAAATAGTTATGTGCTTAATTTTCAAGTGCCTAAATTAACTTAGGTGGTTAGTTTTTAATGCATGACCTAGCTTAGGTTTCTAACCTAATTTAATTATGAACTAAGTTTTTAATTTAATGAATCATTTGTTTGTAACAATTAGTCCCTCTTATTAGGCGTTGGGCACTTTTACCGTGATAAATTTGTTCAAGTTCAGTCAAAATATAATAAAAAACACAATGAACTAGGACACATTGGAGAAGTGCACCTAAATGCTTACAAGGCTTACACACATACACTTGACACATATGTATTTAAAATAACAACCTCAATGTTTAAAATTTAACATGTATAACATGTAACAAACCATGACACCCATGGAATCACTTAAATTAATCACAACATTATAAACATTGACATCACACATGTAGTGGCCTTGGTATGGGTGTAATGAACATTGTTTGATTTGACTGAAAATTGTAAACAACCTAAGTAAATTAAACATGCCCATTTTTTGGGGGGCAAATTAATAGACAAAAGGAAACCTTTAAATTGTCATTTCAAATAAGTAAATCAATCATGTATGTTATTGTAACCATAATGTTAGGGGCATAAAAGACATGATTTGGTTGTAATGATAAGACTTGCCAAGAGTAGCTTTTTTTATTGGCTATATATAACCAAAAAGCTACATGAAAAATTTAAAGTGCTAAAATCAAGTCCTTTTGGAGATTTCAATAGCCAAAATTTGACCAAATTTAAGAAAAAAACATCAAATTTCTATACATGGTTCTATTATGTAACTAAAAAATTAAAATGTGTGTTAAGAAACCTATTTTCATATTTAGTTTGTAACCAAATTTGGCTAAATATTCATGAAAAAAATTGCCAATTTGGCTCCATCACAAAGTTTTTTTAAAAAAACATTGGGGGTGCATGGGATGATACTTTATCCCAATTTTTGTTTCCAACATTGACATTTGCCAAAAAAAAAAGAGAAGAAAAGTCTACTTTAGTACCCCTTTCTAAAATAATATGTAGTTTAATACCTAAATCATTAGGTATTTTTTTGAGTTTTTAGTTTGTTTCATGGAAACACTTTTTGGGACATGTGAATGCATAAGGATTTGCAAGAAACATTAGGTAACCATCAAGAAGGCCTCTTCCTCCCACCAAAGGGGTCCCCCTAGCCTAGGTGGCTTGTTTCAATTTGTCTTTTGTGAACAATTGCATAAATGTATATATGTGACATCGTAAGCATTGATGCAAATTTCTTGTTTATTGGACAATTGTAAGTTTGTCATCTTGTATGAATCATTTGTACACCCAAGCGTACAACCACTAGAATAAAAATTTATCATGTAAGAATCCTTGACATAGCATGTGAAACCCCTTGTGAACTTTGCGGGTGTTAATGTTGTGACATGTTTGATGTTCATATGGTTTGTTACAAGGTTTGATTGATGTCGATGCAAAGCCCAGTTAAAATAAATTTCAACTTTTAACTATTATGCAGTCAAGGTATGAACTTGGTCTTCGTCAAAGCAGAAAAATATATATTTTTTGTTGAATTTGGTTGGACCATCCATCTTGTTTAATTATGCTAGTTTAAAATACTAAGCAAGAGTTGTGTGCTTGGAACGTAAGTATGGTTTGGAAGAGATCATTTTTAAGAACACTTATAAAAAGATAAAGCTAAGCCATTGGTAGTGATGTGATCTCCCTCCCAATAGTTTATGAATTCATTCAAAGTTGGAGAGCGTTGTGACAACACAAGTGTTGACCATGGAGTCCATGAACTAAGTGATGAGCAAAGGCAAAACTTTTTAAGTTTTGTGCTTGGTGAGACAAGTGTCGACCATGAGATCCACGAATCGACACTTGCAAAGTTTGGATCCCCTTTGACATCCATTGTGAGATAGAAGGTAAGTGATGCATTTTATATTTTGCAGTAGTTCAACTGGAATTTTTTTTTCTTTTATGAACATTTCTTTTATCTTTGGAAACTTAAAAAATTGGATAGAGCAAGGATAAATGTATGGGTACAAGAGAAGGGTAGGTCCCTCATCTCTTCTTTGGTGTTGGTGGTCTAGGGTCTAAGACAAGGAACAGACTTGGGCCCTAGTAGCTAGGTCCTACCCTTCTCTTCTCTCTGTATATAAAGTTGGCAAAGCTGTCAGATAAAAGAGCCAGGAAAGGTCATCCAAGACTGAACTTGAAAGCCATCTATATATACATATATATATATATATATATATATATATTCATCACAATAGCCAAATTGAGATGAATAATTTAGACAAATTGAGAGGAATAATTTAGCCAAATTTGACAACATACTGAAATGAAAGTAGAAGAAAAGCAGAATCCTTCTATATTCTATGTAACCTACTGGAACTTGTCATAAAAATCTGACAATTTGAAAATAATAAAAATAATCTTCAAAATGTATTGAGTTGGTTTCATAACCTTTCACCCAAGGTGGAGAAGTTATTGAGTATTGAATAGAAATTTCATTGGAAATTTGTTTAAATTAGAATTGAAAACTATAAAGGAATTTGGGTGTGCTCTTGGTATTGTTGGAAAGTCCTTGATGAGTTGGATTTAACAATGATGATTTGAGAGATTTTTAGACATAAAGTGTAGGAGATACTGATTTTTGAGGAGTTTTTTTTGTCATTGAAAATGCAATTAATTTATAAAAAATGATTTTGAAACGAAAATTTAGTTGAGTAACCAATTCACACTTGGGCAAAATGGCACAGGCTACTATACTGGTAATATATGATGTATAGCCAGATTTGGCTAAAATCTTCCTATGGATGATCACCAATTTTTTTAATAACAATTCTTCCTATTGAAGATCACGCCACCACTTTCACTACCAACAAAAATTCCTATTAAACGAAAGCAGCACTGCTCCAAATAGGCTACAATAGGAGGAATTTCTGGGAGTCCTGTACTTGATGAGTGCTCCCAGATTGCTTCTGAGTTCAAGTCCAATGAGAAGCACAGGATGGAGAGATCTGAAGCTGATGAGGAAGATGCTGAGAGTGTGGGCATGTCTGATATATACCTAGTTCTCTTATTATGTGGGGTTATGAGACCATTGTGGTGGGCCACTGAGTGATTTAAAAACAAAAATAAAATAAAATTATTCTATTTTATTTCCTGTGCTTTGGGCTTTTGCAGTGTAACAATTAAGTAACTTGAAAGAGATAATAACTTAGAGCATCTCCTCTAGCGGTGCTCAGTATGTGACCCTGCGAAAGTATTTTGCACATCCAAGTTTAGCTATTTACTCTTTTGCAACCCCACCAATAAAACTGAAACTGGGACAGCAAATAGGTGGGAGACTACTGATAGCAAACCACCTGGACCAATCATTACGATGGGCCAATCAGAAACACTGACCACCAGTGAGATCATATTTATTACACTCTTTTCTGCATGTGCACGTCGCTGCTGCTGTGCCTTTTTACCTTGCCACGGCAACGAGCGCAATTATGCTGAGCCAAAACTATTTTCCTGACCGAAACCGGCATAGATTGGATTTTCTTCATCCAATTTTACTGTGGACGATCACGTACCGAGCGCCGCTTGCAAATGCTCTTAGTAAACAAAAGTGCATGGACTTTGGCATCATCATCATTACGATCATCACTTTTGAAAAAGCGTCGTTTGTGTGTATTTGGGTTTTGATCGCCACCTTTGTTTGTTGCTGAAAATTGCCCCTGCCATTCTTGTTCCATGGGATGCAGACAATTTTTGCAAAGTTCGTGAATGCAAGTACGAGAACGAGAAATGGGGGTGAGGGGGTGGGAGGTTTCCCCTTTTGTTTGCATGTGGCACAGGATTATCATGAAATTAGTCCTCGTGTTTAGTAGAAGAACTTATCACAAGTACTCTCTGATCCCACTAAATTTGCTTGAACTTTAATGGGATTTGCATTTAGATAGCCCTGTTTTTTTGGTTTGTTTGGGAGGTTGACTTGCTTTCTTCACAAGTATCTCTATCTAGTTTGGAACACAAAACTTGGAGTTTGGGGGGAAATCTTTTCTTTTCACTCACTCATGTTGTGGGTTTTGGTGATGGTGAATTTGATGATGAAGACAACTAAAGAGAGAGAGAGAGGGGTATAAGAAGAAGCATTCTGCAAAAAAACAGTTGAAAAAGGTTTCAGCTTTGTACAGATGTTCTGGTTTGGGTATGGTTGTTTCTAGTGCTGGTTATGACGATTGATGGATGGATGGGTCTTGACTCTGGACTGATTTGGACCACTTTGAGCGTCGGCTAATTTCGTGTGAGCATTTCCCCCCCACCCCTCCAAATTCAATTTGAAGGTCTGGGAAATTTTGAACTTGGTTATGGCTGTTTTGCTTTTGTAATGGAGTTTGAATTTGGAGCTCTGGATGATGATGCTTCAGATTTTTTTGTGTTCATTATCTTCTAGCTCCTCCTGTTTTGAAGGAGTTTTCCAGGTCAAAACTTCCAGCTTTGCAGCCTCAGATTGTGCTTGGATATGATGTTCTTCATGGGTGGTGTTTGTAATAAGAGCCACCACTTGAGTTAACAATCTTGGGATTTTGTGGGTTGTTCTATTTTTCTATGGATTTTCTGGAAGAGAATTTGAGACCTAGAGCTTGGGATTTAGAGTCTGATATATGTTGTTGTTGTTAGTGGGTTTCTCGGGAGGTTTTTCAGCTTTGGAGTTGAGGGAGGTTTGATGCAGGTAAGGAGGTATCTTGTTGATTTTATGGCTCAATTTTATAAACCTTTGAGTTCTTGAAGACTCTAGGTTTCCTTGCAGAAAGGGTCAGAGGAGCTTATGGATGTGTAACAATTGTGGAAGATTGAAGAAATCTCACCTTTGTTCAGTTGGTCACTTCTGGCATTCTTGTTGTGAAGAACCAGTAATGAAATCACACATGCCAGTTTCCACAAGGATATGAATTGCCCTCAGTTCAGAGTGGGAATCACTCTGTGAAATGGGTTTTGGGGCTTAGATTGCAATGATCTTATGAAGATATGATAGATTGGATGTTTCCCTTGTGGACCATGAAGGTAATTAAAGTGATTCTGTCAATTTATGATGGTTGCAGGCAAGAGCTATGATATATCAGGTGCAGGATCTGTTTCATAGGTCATGGATGATGATGGTGTTCGGCAGACTCTGACAGTGAAAAAGAAGTGAAGCTTGTGAAATATGGAGTCAGAGCCTGGTGGCCAATGGAATTGCTACAAACTACAGCTTTCTGGCTGCCACAAGAAGCTTAACCCTTTGAGGAATGGACCACTGCGGTTTGCCTGTCTTGTGTTTGGCTGGTTTCTTGCTTGTGCCATAAGTGGAGTACTGTGGAATAGCTCACTGGATTCCATCAAAGAGGAATTCCAATTAACATGTTACAACCGTAAAGAGGTAGAGACAACTTTGTGGACAATACAAATTGTGCAAACCATTGTCTTTATCCTCTTGGCTTATGCTGAGAACCAAGCAAGTGAACTTCAGCGTTCCTTGCAACAAACCTCACTTGCAATGAGCATATAAAGTGCTAACTCTGATGCAATTCACAATGGCAGATACTCAGGTCCGAATTGGAGAACAATCTGAATGCTTCCTTTGTAATTCTTGGCCTGGTAGCAAGTGTGGCAGAGCTGAACGAAAGCATATGGCTCAGTTTTACAAATGCCACATTGTTTTTGCGCCCTAATGTGAAGAGATTGGTCTACATGGAGCGAGTGTTGGCCGATCAGCGAGCAGCGTTTGAGCAAAAGTGGAATGCTACCATTATAACTGTCAATTCAGCTGGTGTGGTGTCATGGCGACCTGATGCTGCAGAGTATGCTCCAATTTTGTTTGAAACTGATGATGGTTACTACTTCTTGTTGGACCCTACATCTTATCCTCTTCTCCAATCAGCTATATTTGCTGCAAGGGACACAGGTCTTTTCACACTTTCACCTGCAAGTTGGATTTCAAACTCATGGCAAATGGGTGCATATCTGGGGTATTATGGCCCCGGTCGTGATCCAATGTCCTTTGTAAGCAATGAAGATCGGAGACAGGCATGTCAGGGCTATGTGGGAACAGTACTAAATGTCATGGAGGTTTTCAGCATAGTGCTTTCTCGGTAGGTGAAGCATGCAACTACTGTTCTGTATGCACTTCTTCACACAATGGTTACTTTCAGGGTGTTTTTGTAGAGTTTTCTACACAATCTCATGGATTTTTTTTCGTTAGCATGGTTGTTGCAAAGGCTCTGAAGAATGTGAAATTGTTGCATTTTCTAACTTCCATGCCAACTTCTTTGATTAGCAGGTACATAGATGATATCAACATGGATGTGGTGGCAGTTTATAATGCCAATGCAAGTGCAGATTCAAGTGCACTGTACAACTGTGATCCCGTTGCACCCATTTGTGCATTACCTCTATTTGATCCTTCAAATAAATCATCTGAAGCAAGCAATGTTGTTGTTGATTGGACTTATGGCACACAGAACTTTGAGCTGCGGTGCATATCAAAACACAACTTAAAGGTGCAGGCGCTGCAAAGGATTATTGCTTGGCCACTTCTTATGTCAGTAGTTGTGACATTTTTCTACATTCTTGTCTACCTGGTGCTCAAGAGAATGCTGGCAATTGAGAAGGATGTTGCTCTTATTGAGAAGATGAATATAGATCTGAAAGATGCCAAGGTTGCAGCGGAAGCAGCAGACAAAGCAAAATCCAACTTTTTGGCCACCATCTCTCATGAGATAAGGCAATACTTCTTCTTCTTCTTGGCTTGAGAGATTCCAATGATGTCCAATGCAATGTCATGCTTGAATTACCTTATGAACGGATGGGCAGCTTTTGGGCACTTGTGAGGTTTTATTATTCCAATATTTTCTAATCTGCTAGGCATATTGTGAAGCTCATGGTGGTAGCTTTGGAGTAGTGTGCAGTTTTGTCTATGTTCTGAATGGGCTCTTTGGGTGGGTATGTTTTGCTGCAGGACTCCTATGAATGGCGTGATCGGTGTGTAACAGTTTTCTTAACTTTGGGATGTGATGACTTTGAGAGATCTCTGAGATTTGCAATTTTGAAGCTCTCAACAAGCACAAATGAGCATGTCTCGAGGCTAGTTGAACTCTGTTTGTGTGTTGCTGGCTGTTTACAGGAATGACAAATTGCACAAATGAGCATGTCTCGAGGCTAGTCTAACTCTCTACGTCTGTTGCTGGCTTTGTACAGGAATGACAAATTTGCTGTTGGGGACTGAGTTGACTGCCCAACAGCTTGACTATGTGAATGTAGCTCAAGCAAGTGGCAATGCCCTTATGTAAGCACTCTCTATTGTTGCACACCACCACCTTTTGTTTCTGGTAGAGACTTGGTCCTGGTTGTTGACTTCACTTGTACGGTTTTCTGTTTTTGGCAGTGCCCTCATCAATGATGTGCTGGATTTGTCCAAGATTGAAGCAGGCAGAATGGAGCTTGAGTCTGTACCATTCAACCTGCACAATGAAATTGACAATGTGTTTTCACTTTTTGATGAAAAAATCCGTCAGGAGCAACTGGAAGTATCTGTGCTTGTCCATAATGCAGTGCCTGCCATTGTTATTGGTGATCCTGGGAAGCTTCGCCAGGTATTGAAGTTGATGCATGGTTCTTCAGTTGTGGCACAATGGAGGTGCATCTGTTGCTCAACCAGAAACTAAAGCAAATGAGGGAAGAGCATGCATAGCATTGTGCTTGCATTAGATGTGATTGATTGCATGCCTTTCACAGAAAATCTTGGCAGAGTTTCACAGCCCCTTATTTTGCATTTATCCATAAGAAAATCCACATGTTTCCATGAAGATTGATTTTTTGAAATTCTCTTCAAGAGGCGGAGACCCTGCACTATGGAAACATGAATGAATCTATCATGTTGCTTAGTAGCACCAACAAAGAAGAGACAGATTGGGAAGAATGAGGAGTTTTAGAGAGAAACATCAACAAGCTTATTGTGTTTGAAAGATTCTTTTGACAAGGGTTTTTTGGATCGGGATTTTACAGGTCCTGGTTAACCTTGTTGGAAATGCAATGAAGGTAAATGTATCTTTGGAACCTTAGCTGCAAACTGCTGCATTGTAAAAAGACCTAGATACTTAAAAGCTTATCATTCAGAGACTTTGGAAAGATGTTTTGAATGTGTCGTGGAGTGTTTCTCAGAGTTGTGGCTTGGTTCCAATAAGCTTTGTACTGTTTCCAAATCGGCTTGATGAGTTTTTAGTGGCATGCAGACAACAGAAGAAGCTATCTATTTTCTATTTTGACTTCTTTCTGTCTTTTTGTCACATTGTAGTATTGTTGGTCAGTGTAACTTTGTTGACATTCTTTTCATTTGGTTGTTGCAGTTTACAAAGGAAGGGAGTATCCTTGTATGTGTACGGATAGCTGATGATGGCAGCAGCCCACCAACATCTGCAGAATTTTCCATTGTTAGTCAGTTCCCAAATGGCGATGGTGGTCTTAGAGAGATAGAACTGTCACAGGTGGTGGTTCCCAGCCATGAAGCGGGTGCACAGCAAAGAGTGAGTGCAATTGGTGTTCTGCCTAGTAGTGGAGATCTTAGCTTTGAAAGAGGTAGAGTGCCTCCCAGATTGAGTATGTGGGAAGGGTATTTTAGCAGTAGTAAGGCAGTGACATGTTGGAGGAAGTGGAAACCCAAGGAAGGATCTGGACATTGCAAGCTTCCAAGATGTATCACCATTTTTGTCTCTGTTGAGGATACTGGTACACGTCTGAAGCATCACTCTCGTCATTACCATCTTGTGTTTTTGTTGGTGCCATTTACACAAATCCTTGAGGCTTCAATTTTATAAGCAAAATATACTTTAGCATGGAGTAAGTATTCAGATCCAAGTCATGGGCAAAGAATGTCATGTGCAGGCAATGGCATCCCTCTGCAGTTGCAGCATCGTCTCTTCCAGCCCTTTTCACAGGTTGAAAGTAGTACTTCAAGGGAGTATGGTGGCACTGGCATTGGGTTGTCCATCTGTCAGGTACCATTTCTGTAACTCATCACTCTACTTGACTCCTTCTCTTACGGATCCACCAACAGCATTGAAGTATCAGAAGCAGTTATGGTAGTAGTGTGGTAGAGCATTGGTATTCATAAACCTGTCCTTTTTGGTACTTTCAATGGGTTTGACCATTTTATCTATGCCATAGCTGCATGTTCAATTGAGATTGGGCTGTGAAAACCTGCATCCCCAGGCTGTGGATTTTCTGTAACCTAAAAGCTTTTGAAGGCCACAAAGGCTAGCTGTGAACCCATTAGATGCATCTTGACATATTACATTCAATGACGAGCTCACAAGTGGGACTTCTTCTGTTGTGATGTTGCAGAAACTAGTAAAGTTGATGAATGGACAGCTGTATGCAGTGAGCCAGCCAGGACAAGGAAGCATTTTTGAATTTTCTCTGTCCTTAGGTTTACCACAGCCAGGGTGCTCTGACACTCTGGGTTGTAATAATAATGCAAAGTCACAGCAGACACAATCTGACAATCAAAAATTAAGAGGAATGCATGTTGTAGTGGTTGATAGCCATCCTGTGCGACAGGAAGCAACAGCAAGCTGTTTACAGCGGCTAGGCATTCTGGTTGAGTATGCAGCAGACATGCAGTCCACACTTGGAAAACTCAGAAGGTGATAAAAAAATTTCACCTTGACATTGGCATTTTGTTTTCCCAATTGAGTTTGCATGTCATTTGTTTCCCTGCATTATTGCTGGCAGCTGGCTTCTGTCATATTGCCCCACAAATGCACACACACTGATGCTAAGCAAAGTCATGGTCAATGTCTCAACTTTTATAGTGGGTCATGCATAACTCTCTCTCTCTCTCTCTCACTCTCTCTGTGCAAGCATGAAATTAGTATCAGTACTCACTGCAAAGGCTTTCTCTTGGAATTGGGCATCCAGACAGGGACAGGCTGCAGTGCAAGTGGTGATCATTGATCTCCAAGGCTTGGAAAATGCATTGGCATTGGAACTAGTGGGCTTGATACACAGGGAACCTAGTTTCGAAATGCTGCCTGTGATAGCCCTCACATCGAGAGCCAGTAATGCAGCTGAAAACAAGCTTCAGATGGCTGGATTTTCAAACATTTTGTATAAGCCGTTACGTTGTACCACAATTGCTGCTGTTTTATTGCAAGCCTTAGGGATGCAAGGTCAAACTAAATTAAAGAAAGGCAACACCAATGCTAATGCCAAAATTCTCTCTGGGAAGCATCTTCTTGTGGTATGCCCATTCATTCCTGGCTGTTTTCCAACTGTGGGGTAGTGTGTTTCACAGGTGAGGCGCACACACAGTAATGGTATGCAAAATTGGTCTTGGATTTTGACATTCTTAGAAGTGCTGCTGTAGATCAGTATGTCTCAATATCTGAGGGAGCATCACAGTGTGGATCAGTTATCCGTTAGTCCTGTTTATATGCTATTGTGAAGGGTTTACAAATTCTATGTGTATCTCCTCATTCCCTTCTATCTTGGAATTTTCCATAGGTCGATGACAATATGGTCAACAGAAAAGTTGCAACGTCAATGCTGTCACGATATGGTGCAAGTGTCAATGCTGTTGATGGTGGCATGGCTGCTATTGCTGCTGTGAAGAACCAAGGAGGGAACAATATTGACTTGATTTTGATGGACATCCAAATGCCAGAGGTAACATCTTCTTTCACACTTTTTTTTGCCAAACATGAAGACAAAGGCACTGTTGTAAACATTTTGGTGGAGTAGAGATCTGAAGCTCTTGTTAGCATCGCAACTTAGTAAAGGGCATTCTAGAGTTTTCTCTATTTCAGCTATTGATGGGATCATAGTTGTTTCTCTAGGCTTTGATGTGGACTGACTATGTTTAGTTGCAATGAAACAGATGGATGGTTATGAAGCAACTCGGCAGATTCGGAAGTGGGAGATGGAGAACTGTGAACAATGCAAAGTGTTGTTTGAAGATTCCTGGTGCAATCCTGTTTCAGGGCCAATCCAAGTTTGTCCCCATGACCATATCCCTGTTGTTGCTGTTACAGCAGATGTAATGTCAGGAACAAATGAGATGTGCTTCACGTCAGGCATGGATGACTACATCACTAAGGTACTTTGAATAATGATCTTCTGCTCCAAGTTAACCCCTTGACATGCAATTCTCATTTCTTTTTTTCTTCTCCTTGTAATTATCTACAAATGACATTCTGGCAAAAAGTTTGCTTGCTCAAGAATATGTGATGAGTTTGCTTGCTTGCTCAAGAATATGTGATGAACATGATACTTAACCAATGATTGTTCCCTTTTTTTCCTCTTTTTGTGGCAGCCACTTGACCAAAAGCAACTGTACTTGCTATTGGAGAGGTTTCTCAAGAAAAACTTGGTCAATGCTCCAGCAGCAGACAACAGTCCTTCACACAAGATGTAATTTTATTCTTCTTTGGTCACACTAGCAAACTGTGGTGACATTAGATCCAAATTCTCTTTTCCAATCAATAGGTGATTTATTCTCCTTCCTATTGTTGCACAAAGCAGAGATAAATGGTGGTTACACCAGAAAAAAAGGGTTTGTCACTATGGGCTAGAAACTTGTGAACCTGCAAAGTGAACCCAGCTTCTTCCTGCTTTGAGAATCTCTTGTTAAACTATGGACTTGAGGTCTCTGTTGCACATTCAAGCACTCAAAACAAGGGCAAAAAGTTTATTTTTCCCGGTTGATCTTGTTGGAAGATTCTTACTTAGTGAGATCACCTGTAATTGTAATTGTATGATACAATTTACTTGGGTTGTCAGTGATTACTCAATGCGAGGCATGCAAATGTTGTCAAAATCTTTGCCACCCAACAACAAACAAAGGTGACAAACAAGGATGGTGACAGAGAGAGGAGAGCTGCTGCAAAACTTTTGAGCTTTTATTCATATTCAGATCTAAGTCGATGCGAAGACTTTGGAACAATTGGCAGATTGGATTGGTGGTGATGATGTTCTGCATAGGTATCAGAATTCAAAATCAAAAATCAATTTCTATTTTGTTACTGGTTTGGGTTTAGGGTTTAAGGGAGTCTTGGCAAAGTCTGTGTGGTCCTGGATCCCACCATTTACAATACCTATTGTACAAGGAAAAGAATTGTATTTTGGGACCAAAACATTTCATAGAGGATCTCTCCATTTTTGTTCCCATGGTCCGCAGATGAAATTTCCTAAAACCTTTCAAACCTTTGATGATTTTTTACAACTTGTTTGGTAGATATCTTCCCGTTCACATCTTTAAATGTTGGTTTTTAATCAAAGTTCATATCATGACCTTCATTAAGGAAAAATGTTTCATTAAAACAAATGTCTATAGTTAAGGATTATGTAAATGAAACCACAAGAATAAGTCTAGTTCTAAACAAGTCCATGAGGAAAATGTTGGCTATGAAATGAATGAGATCCACACCACAAACAATTAAGTTGGAGGATTAGACTAGGTACTAAATATTTCATGGTCAAATCAATGTTACGGGCGTTTTGGGTTACATGGACTAAGGTATGATAGTAATTGGACATTGCAAGACATTAACAATCTAAGGAATTTCAAATAATTCCATTGATTCTATAGAAGCAAAGTTGGTCATCGATATTTGTAAGTAATAAGAAAAATACCTATAGATAACAAGTATAACAAGTATGCAAAAATTACATGTATGTGTACTTTTTATGTTTGACACCTTGTTTTTCTTTGCTAATGTGTCTATAGGGACATTATATTTAATGAATACCAAAGTGTAATTGGTTTGATGTCAACTTTAGATGTTCTTTCATCAGAGTGATCATATTAACCTTGATGAATTGTACCAAATTAATCGATATTAACACCATGGGTCTAAACTAATATCATGAACTTGTAGACACTACCATACAACCTTTAATCTCAAATGATTGATATCAACATTTACTAATTTTGAAATGATTTATTATCCTCTTTTGTTTGTTTGTGTAAAGTAAGATGATCAAGAGTTTGATTTGAAGAATCAATTCATCCTAGTCTTATTCCAAAGCTCTCACCATTTTTGTTTAATCACAAAGAACTAAGGAGCACACTTAAAGTTTGTGCATTTCAATACAAGAATTCAAATTAAAAAAAAACTTTGATCATCAATCACTTGACAAACCTAAAATGCATCATGTCATGTTGCAACTTTCTTTAAAATGTTGATGTTTGTTTTATCATGTGATTTGGCCAAATGAAATTTAAAAAAGGGGTAATAACTAATAACCATGATTGTAAATCAAAGAGTATGTAAAAATATCCACAAAAAATAAAATTATGTCATGTAATTGTACTTTTTGCTTTGGCTATTGTCCTTGTTCAATTTAATTTTTTTTTTATGTCTTGGGTGAAATTTTGAATTGAATGGTGAATATTATCATATAATAACCATAAACCTAACCAAAGTTTAGAATTTTTTGAAAAGGTTGTTATTTGAAATATGTTTTTAAAAATAAGTTCATGTAGCATTCAATATTACAAAATCCAAAGTTGATTTATCTATTATTTGAAAATTGGTATTTATTAATCAATCTTGGTGAAGCAACTTCACAAATTGAGTTGATACAATATTCAACTCCTATTTGGTTATGAATATTATAGAGGCTTAAATTTCTTGATGGATCCATTGGTGGAATTTGATTCAAAATTTCATATATATTGTTTCAAATATTTCTTACAACTTTTCAAGGATGGGTTTTAATTGTCTTCTTTTCCTTATGCTTCAAGTAACTCCTCTATAATCTCATCAAATTGGAACTTGAGTAGATCTAATTCATGTCTCAGGTGGGACACTAATAAAAAATAATAAAAATACATGAATAAAAATATAAAATATAAAATATTGATTGTTGAATAAAATTATAAATTAATTAGTTAAAAAATAGGATACATTTGATTGAAATCATAAATTTAATTATTTAAAAATGTAATAATTTGAAATAATGAATTATAATTAATCAGTGTGACTTTAATATGAATATATTTAATTATAATAATAATAATAATAAGGTGATAAAAATAGGTTGGACAATTATTTAATATTTTGAAAAAATAATCATTTAATGCACGTAGATCCCAAACTTTATACTAAGTGTGCCTTGGGCTCATGTCAATTAGTTGTGTGACCATCAAAATTCAATTTTTTTTTATTTTTATGATGGACACCTTTGATTGGCCTATCACAAACAATAATAATCAAGCTTTGGAGAGCCCAAAAATAGAGAGGTATCCTGTGGTTTCCTCCTTTGGGTTGTTTATATTGGCTACAAGAGGAGAACTTAGGGCAAAGGATATGGGATAAAGTGAGGAGCTATTGGGAACATGTGGGGGAACTCATTGAATACAAAATGAAATTTGACAAAAGAAAGTGCAGTTTATAAATTAACAACTAAGTCTATTCAAACAATAGTAAATCCCAGGTTTCATAAAGGTTAGGTTTAGTCAAAATGGAGAATAAATGAATGAATGAATAAATGATCCAAGTTTTTAATGGCAATATTTTGGGTCAAGTGTAAATGAATGAATAAATGATCCAAGTTTTTAATGGCAATATTTTGGGTTAAGTGTAAATGAATGAATAAATTATCCAAGTTTTTAATGGCAATATTTTGGGTTAAGAGCATCCCACTATAATGGTCAATCAAACATAGTCTATAGATGGCAAGGTGCATCAACTTTTTAAAATTTGAGGCCAACAAAAAAGAGAAAGTAAAAACCCTAAAATGATCCATTTTCCAAATGACCCAAAAGCAAGGGGGTTTTGGTCAACAAGGGGTTTTTGGTTGTAAGCCCCAAATAGACACACTAGTTTGGGTTGAGACTTGAATGCACTGAAAAGGCTATATTATTATTCATTGTTGGATCATGGCTCATTGCAAATTGGGGGGGGGGCATTTGCTCTATCAAGTTGTGCATTATAACTTGTAACCCAATATAGATAAAATACAAAAAAAGGAATTTTATTTATTTACTTTTTCATATGAGAGAGAAGAGAGAGAGCCAAATTAAAGCTCTAGAAAATGTGGCCAACATAGGACTAGAATATGAATTAGTAATGTAATTATAATTAGAAATAGTTACTAGAATATTCTTTCTCATGTAAAAAGCTATTAGGTACATACTTACTTTACTCATCCCCAGTTTTTTCTTCCCTAGCGAAAGAAGAGAAGGTTCATGCTTTGTTGTTGTTGTTGTTAATTGATTGATGACACAAAAGCAATGAAGCTCCATAACTAAATTACAAGAGATTGTTATTATTAGTGTCATTTAAGTTGAAAGTGGGTGGCTATTTATTACCTTACCTCCAAGCTTGTTTATATTTTTGTGGATATGGAAACTTGCCAAACCACCCCCAACTCCCCCTCACCCCCCCACCCATTTGCAAATGTTGGTTGCTTTTATGAGCCCTAAACAGCCAGCATTTTGGTGGTTTGTTTTGTTTTGTTTTGGGTCTTCTCTTCTCACAATGTATCTGCAGGCTGCTTAAGTGCTTTTTTGATCTAGCAAAAACACAATGGCTTTTTGCTTCAAATTTGAGTGTAGCATAATTCATGCATGCTGAAGTTTTTTGTATTGAAAAGAAAAAACCAACCTTCATTCTTTTCTTCCCTCAAATTTCCTGCATTTTGTTGATGATGATGATGATGGGCTCCCCATTCTCTCACAAACCATGGTTTGATTTTGCAAAGTAATGATAAGTAGTTGAGTTCAAGCAAGTAGTACATTTGGTGTTTAGCAAGAAACAACAACAACAACAACAACACCCCCACAATACTCCCAAAGCACATTTTGAGTGTTTAATGAAGAAACAACAACAACATCAACAACAACCCACCCAAAAAAAAGTCTCCAAAAAACACCCACAAAGTCGTTGGTTTCGAGGTAATGAATTTCCACAAACTTTGATTATTGCCGCCTTTGTTGCTCCTCTGGGGATTTGTTTCCTTCCTTCCTTCCTTCCCTCTCTCTTTTGCAAAATTCAAGGTTGGTGTGTTGCATAACAATGGGTTTCTTCCTTCCTTCCTTCCCTTGCTCTCTTTGCAAAATTCTAAGCTTGGTGTGGTGCATAGTAGTGGGTGTAACTCTACCAAGCATCAAAGGGCACCAACTGTTGTGGTAGGTAGTGATTTGTGGGGGATTGGGGATGGGCTCATGTAGTACCTAGTAGCACCTTTGGAGTTGGTTTGAGTGTAGTGTTGCAAATTTCACTGTAGTTAGCCCTTTTGCTGCTACAATGTGAGGTGTTTGGGTCAGCCAATGATCAAACAAAGGTTTGGGAGTGGAGATGGGCTTTGGAGTCCTAGGGAGGAAAGGAAGGAAGTATGACCAACCTACATTATACCCTCATCTCATAAGTGTGTGTGGTTGGGTTAGAATCTTAAAGTTTTGTCTTCAAGTTTTGTTGTTGTGAAGATTCTCTACAATTTTTATTGCTATGTGGGTTTAGAAGGGGGTTTCCACCTTTGAAAAGCAAGGAGCAGATGCTCAAGGGATTATATCAGGGATGTCCATGTATATGATGCCTGGTGGTGTACACAAACCTACAATTGTTGTCTCACCACAAATTCAGATGGTTTTTGTCTCAATTTGTGCAATGCATGTTGCATCAGGTTGTGGACTTGCTTAAATTTCTATAGAAAGCAAAATGTAAGCAGTACCCATCTATCTATTCGTGAACTTTAGTATAAGGGACACATGCATGCATAGTGGTGCTTAAACCCTAAACCCTGGATCCTGGATCTCCAACTCTGTTGCATTTTTCAGGCCTGGTAGTTGAACATTTAGAGAAGAATACTTGCATGCAGTTAGGAAATTCTCATCATTGCCTTGTGTCCAGTAGGTTGTGCAGCTCATTTGCTTATAATTTTTTTTTTGGCCCAGTTTCTTACATATTGGACATGAAAGCTACAAGTTCATGTGCTGGATCCTATCCTAGTTTTTTGTGGACTTATTTGTAGGCAGGTCAATGTTATGAATCATGCTGATTGTATGCAGATTTTCAACTCACTTAAGAGATCCAATTCTCTTGTGGATGATGAGAATTGAAAAACTCTGTGCACAAACGTTGCAGTATGAAACAGATTCATGAAGGAGCTTAAAATTGTTGTTGCAGCTGTACTCTATACAATTTGTTTTTGTCATATGGAAAGACAGATGTGTGTAATTTCTTGTAGAATTGTTGTAATTTGTAGGTAATTGTATACTACTTCTTTGTCGTTCATGGGTCAGATTGGTGTGTTTTATGGGTACCCACCAACTTCATGGAGAAACTTGAGATATTGTGAACAAAGACAAATTCTCATTCTACAGTGTGCAGGGTTTGATACATGAAGGAGGTCAATCTTCTCTTTGAACAGTTCTGCATGCGCTTGATAGCTTGTGTTTTTTTTGAACCCTGTTCTGTGCAGACAACAAAGCCACATTCTCTCAGGAAGACCCAAAGCGGCAGTAGGTAAAGCCAAAATCGTGCATAGATTTTGTGATCTCCAGAAAGGTATGTCAGAATTGCCACAGAATTTCTTTCACATGCACAGATGCAAGCTTTCAATGTCCAAGTGAATATTCCTTTGGCAGCCCACATCGAGCTTCTTGTCAGATCAATTCCAGTAGTTGGGTTTGTTGCATGTATGGTTTTTTTGTACTTGGGTGGTATTTTTAAAAATTATCTCCTGCTGAAGCAAAGGAAGGTTAGTTGGGTTCTCAAACAGAGGGATCAGATCAGAATGGAAATGGAGCCACAGGAAGAAAGGCAGGAGTTTGTACCAAGCAGTAGTACCGGAAAAACCGAGGGTGGTGGTGGTGGTGGTGGTGGTAACAGTGGTAGTAGTAGTGTGGCAGCAGCAAAACGTAGGAAATTACAACAGCAGCAGCAGCAGCAGAAAGTGTTACCAGATGATGAGCAAAGGTGCAAGAGGTCGGATGGAAAAGGGTGGCGTTGTGAACACATGAGGGCTGAAGGTTCCACATACTGTGACCATCATTATTACAGAAAGAACAAAACCCCTTCAAAGACCAAGAAAGCGAAGAATAAATCTTTCTCCCCCAGAAAGCTTTTCTTGGCTGCAAACTCCTCAAGATTATTCTCAGCTGCAAAATCTTATGATGATGAAGAAGAAGAGGATGGCAGAACTGGTGGTGAGGTGGTGAGTGAAAATCCAATGTTTCATCCTTGAAGTTCCATGCAACTAACTTCTCACAATTTTCGTATTTGCACATGTTCGCAACTGCCTTGCGCAATGTATGAGGCAACTTGGATTGGCCAGTGCATCATCTCAACTTTGGTTGGTTTGACACTGTAGTTGAGTGGAATGGTGGAAGATGAAATTGGCAGTCGAATGTGTCATCAATGTCAGAGGAATGACAAGGCAAAAGTCATTTACTGCAGCAGGTGTAATCGCAAGCGCTACTGCTCACCTTGCATCCAAGCATGGTATGTAGGTTTTCTGTGTTTCTGATTGTAGAAAGGCATAGGTGCATCATGTGCAGGCTGGGTTTAGGGTCTAGGGTCCTTGAGTGGCTGCAGCACAAAATGCTGCAGATTATGATGCTGACCATTTTTTTGATGATGGAACAGGTACCCACTTCTTTCAGAGAAAGATGTTGCTGCAGGATGTCCTTTCTGCAATGGAAATTGTAACTGCAAAGCTTGTCTTCTTACATACGGATCACAGAGGGTAAGTACACTAACCCCTTGCACATGCACATCCACATTCATGCATTAGCACCTTGTTGCAACACTGGCTCAGTGAAACAATTTTTTTTACCAAAGGGGGGGGCTTTGGGATTGTGGGACAACAGGAGGAGACAATGAGGCAGGATGAGGATGTGACTCAAGACTTTCTGAAATACTTGCTGCTCAAGCTCCTACCGTGCTTGAAGCAACTTCATAATGAGCAACGTGATGAACTGAAAGTCGAAAGGAGCTTGCAAGGTAATTTTTTTTCTTCCCTCTTATCATATTTTCTTACAACACTTCTCTTATCTGGCTTTGTCAGAAAATTGATATCTTTCTTCTCCAAGTCTGTTGAATGCATGGTCTGTGCAGGAACACCGCATGTGGAGATAGAAAAGGCAGCGATTTCTGTTGATGAGAGCCTTCATTGGTATGTGACCCACTAGAGGATTGAAACTATTGTGCCAAGGTTAAGCTTGTTGATGACCAAGGATTTGCATTGACTTTGCAACAAGAATTAGTCTGAGAAAATGTACTTGACATGTCTAAGTCTCTGGGTTCACCTTGTGCAGCAACAATTGCAGCACATTTATTGTGGACTATCATAGAGGTTGCCCATCATGTGAGTACCAGCTGTGTCTTACTTGTTGCCGAGAACTGCGTCTTGGATGCGGATCTGGAGGAAGAGGAGGAGCTCAGGAGGTGGCAAAGCAGCAGCAGCAGCAAGATGGCAAAGAGGAAGCTGAACTAGTGGAGATACCAGGATCAATGAATCTAGAAAAGCCTGTTGGGGAATCAGCAGCAGCATCTGCTGCTGCTGCTTGGGCAGCAAGTGCAGACGGCAGCATTCGATGTCCTCCAGTGTCAAAAGGTGGGTGTGGTCAATGTCAACTGAGTTTGAAAACTTTGTTTGAGCATAATTGGATCGCCAAGCTCACAATGGATGCTGAGATGGAATCCTACAATGCCCAGACAGAGCAGGATGCCTCACGCTGCTCCATTTGTGATTTATGCGGTGGAGATGTCAAAAAGAAGTTCTTGAGGCTTGCTGCCCACCGAAAAGGTGAGAATGACAATTACCTCTATTGTCCTTCTCGACAAAACATTGAGGATGTTGAGGATAAGGACGGTGGTGGTCTAGCCCATTTTCAGAAACATTGGGTCCAAGGTGAGCCTATCATAGTGTGCAATGTGCTTGAAGCTGGCGGTGGCCGTGGTCTCAGTTGGGAACCCATGGTCGTGTGGCATGCTGTTCGTGAGACAACAAAGAAAAAACTTGAAAGGAAGACTGTAGCAGCAATAGACTGCCTCAATTGGCAAGAGGTAAAAAAACAGATCTGTTCTCGTGATGCTGCATGGAAGGGCACCAATTGTGTCCTAACATCCCTCCACTCTTAAGGAACATGCATAAGATCATTCCTCTTTTTAGGAGGGAGATTCATGGATATAAGGTGCCCTCCAAATACATAAAGAAAATTTCTCCAAGTGCTTTATGTGTGTATGGTAATACTATGTTGGCTTAACTGGGTTCTCATGATGGTGGGCATTGTTGTGTCAATTGGGTTGAACATTGTGTCTTTCACGTCCAATTCTGAACTTCAAAAAAAACTTTAATGGAATGAGAGACCAGGATCTGAAATCCTAAAACCCTAAACCCTAAACCTTGAACTAGGATCTGCAACAGGGACTTGTGAAAAATTGATGGAGTTCAGGTTTTGCAGGTTGATGTAAAACTCCACCAGTTTTTCATGGGTTATAAGAAGGGGAGAAGCCACAAGGATGGGTGGCCTCAACTTTTGAAGCTCAAGGATTGGCCATCATCAACTCAATTTGAAGAGCGACTCCCAAGACACACAGCCGAATTTCTGGCTGCCCTTCCATTCCAACAATACACGAATCCAAACACGGGATTCCTTAATTTGGCCGCCCAACTGCCAAAGAACATCATTAAGCCCCATTTGGGTCCCAAGATGTACATTGCTAATGGATTGAAAGAGGAACTTTTGAAGGGCGATTCTGTAATCAAATTGCACAAAGACATAGCTGATATTGTAAGAACTTAAAAGAATTTCTGGATTTTGACAAATTTTTTATTGTTTTGGGGCATATGAAATTACTATACAAAAGTTCCAAACATGGGATGTTCATTCAGACTGGTTTTGGGGATAATGAAAGTGTAGGAAAAACAGGGATGAAATTCTGACAATTTGAAACTATCTCATTTGATGTTCCTAACATGAGTGCTTTGCGGATGGCAGGTTTATGTGCTGATGCATACAGCAGAAGTCGAACTCCTCGAAGAACAGCGAGAGGTTATCCAGAAGTGGATGCAAAACTCAAAGCGTAACAGCGATTCCAAATCATCTTTTGGTGTAAAATATGACATTGATAGGCCTCATACTCAAAAGTCTGTCTACGGAGGTGCATTATGGGACATATTCCGACGACAAGATACCCCTAAATTGGAGGCATATTTGAGAAAGCACTGGGAGGAATTCAACAGACCTGACCACTGGGTGGTTGAATCTGTGAGAACTAAATTCTAATTGTTTTTCACCTCTTTTCTGTGCAGGGTTAAAAAAATCCGTACTCCAATTTGGGGGGGGAATTGAACTCTGCCAATTCATATGGTTGTTGTATGATGGATTTCAATCTCGTCATTTGTGCCATATCTTTCTGGAATGGAAACACAGTGCATTTTAAGATCAACATAAGCTTAACCAAGAGTATACTGTTGTAACTAAGTTTGTCCTGATCCTGATCAAAGAATGTATTAGCTGTTACTAACTCAGTCCTAATCCTAATCAGGAATTTAATTAGCTGTTACTAACTCAGTCCTAATCCTAATCAGGAATCTAATTAGCTGTTACTAACTCAGTCCTAATCCTAATCAGGAATCTAATTAGCTGTTACTAACTCAGTCCTAATCCTAATCAGGAATCTAATTAGCGGTTACTAACTGAGGATTAGGACTCAGTATGGATTTTCAACTAGCTGGGGAGTAAAATTGCTGGAACTAACATTATACTATTTGCAGGTAATGCATCCCATTCACGATCAGGCATTCTTCTTAACAAGTGACCACAAAAGGAAGCTAAAGGATGAATATGGTAAGTGGAATGTCAGAGATTAGAAATTCCTCTTGGAGAAAAATTATCCTAGACTTTTTGAGTTAGAAAATTACCCTTGGTCTTGCAGTATAGGTACAAAACTCTTCACCAATTTCACCTACTGTTTCACCCATTTAGACAAAAAAAATATGATGGGCAATTTTGAAGCTCTGACCTAAAAACAAATAAAACTCCACTTTTGAACACTTTCAAAATGATGAGGATTTGGATCCTTGGATGCATTTCTGAATTTCATTTGAACATGTGTGAAGGCATTGAAGCCTGGACATTTGAGCAAAATGAAGGTGAAGCAGTTTTGATTCCAGCAGGTTGCCCGTATCAAGTACGCAATTTGAAGGTGTGTTTGATGAGATGGATAATGCTTTTTTGTGATTTTTTTTTGCGCTACATCAACACGCCTACTGAACATTTTATTCTAGTTTCACTGTTTATTTTCATTCTATTTCTATTTCTTTTCTATGTTTTTCTTCTACCCATTTCTTCAGTCCTTATCTGGGAATTTTGTTTCTTTCACTTAAGAGGGTTTAGGATCCTTTCTTTTCCTTATATCATAAATTTGTAGAATTTTTTTTTTATATTCATGAGATTTAATTTTTTTGGGTTCCTGGATGATGCAGTCTTGTATTCATGTGGCGCTTGAGTTTGTTTCACCGGAGAGCTTACACGAGTGTTTGCACTTGACGAATGAACTCCGCTCCCTGCCAAAATATCACCATGCAAATGAAGACAATATGGAGGTAAGGATGGATTTACTACTATCTCCACCTACCTGATTGTCTTCACCTTGGACATCACTTCTTCTTGATGGACTTTTAACTACACATGTTGAGGGAATACAGTCTTTTTAACATGGGAATTCTTTTTTTTAACATGGATTATTTTATTTTACTTTATTTTTTCCATCTTGTAGGTAAAGAAGATGTTAGTTTACGGGGCAACAAAGGTGGTTCACAGTCTACAACAAATACGGGATGGGTATGATTAGATGAGTGCTTAAGTCCTCTTATATTTTACCAGACCACATGCATGCCCATTATTTTGAATCAGAATTCCCTGCAATTTCCTTTTGTACAAATTTGTCTTGACCTCGGATTCATTGCAGTAGGGTATTCTTCCAGTTCAAGGTTACAGGCCAAAACTTGCTTCACTTGTTGTCTCTACACAGATGCAAACTTTTGACCCTGTGGGGTTTGGATCATTAGTGTTAAGAACCTTATCCTGTTTTCAGATGCGCCCGCCTCATCTTTTTGACACTCTTTCTGAAATTCATCTCCTTTTGGACATTGGGTTTTTTGTGTGGACTACTGTTTGGACATTTGGGTTCATGCAACAACTTGGGACTCTCTATCTGCTCATAGAATCATTGGGGGGGGGGGTGGAGGTTTGGGTGCCCAATGATTTTTTTCAACAGATTTGCGCAGTGCGGTGGTCCATGACTTTTTTGCAACAGATTTTTTTGCTGGTGGTTGTCCATGATTTTGCAACAGATTTGCACATGAGTGGTCTCAATGTAAAAATCAATGAGCATAGCAACAGATTGCATCTAACAGTCCATTTTAGAAAACTTTTACTCTCTGGACTTGGGAGCAGTCTGGATTTTGAAATACTGAGAACTTAAAATTGAGAGTATACACACAGTTGGGAAGAGCTGTTTTCTATCACTTCCATCAACTCATCATGACAATTGCCATTGATTTTCTGCAGTGAGATTTGATTTTCTGCAGTGAGATTTGAGTTCTGGTTGTACGTCAACAACAAAAACTCATTCTTTCACAAATGTTCTTATGGGTGGAGTCCAACTTTGGGTATTATGAGTCACGACACTAGATTACTGTATATAACAGTGCTATAGACTATGTGATGAAATTTAGTTCAGAACCAAAACTATGTAGTTCAGAATTTCCCCACCCCCCTCCATAATGCAACTACAACACATGCTTTTATGACAATTAAGTAGATTCCAACCTTGGTAGTAAAGCACTCAATAGAGATATCCGTAAATGCACCCTGTCTTCACCCTGTGTTTGGGCCTCCCTTCACCCCCTAACCCCTCTTTTAGTGGAATCTGTAAAGTAAGGAAATTTGCCGAAATCTGAGTATGAAATGCTGAAACTCAGTACGAAATGTTGAATCTCAGCATTTAATGCACAAGGTTTGAGAGGAATTATAGTAGCTGTACAGGTAGGAGCAGTGAAAATCTATGTAGCAGCACTGGAGGCGCTCAGGAAAAAAGAAAGACAGGGTGAAACTCAGAAAACCATAAAAAATTGATGATTATCTGAGTTTCACCGCCCCCTTTGAATGCTAATGTTACTTTTTTGCAGGTTTTTTTTGAATCTCACCCTGTGTATGACCAAACTCAGGGTACTGGTGCTGTCATTTCCTGGCTTTACAGATATCTCTAAAATCATATGACAAAGATTTTAGACTAAATGATGAATTAAATGCAAGTCTAGCCTATGTGATGAATTAACTTCACAACCAGTCTACATAGTTCAGAACTTCCACCTCCATACCCTCCATAATATGACTACAAGACATGGTTTTTTATAACATAGACTTACAAAACATGAGAAGTGTTGAAATTGTACCATGTTACAAAATCCTAGAAGAGTTGGGAACATGAGGTTTTCATTCAATTTTGTGATATCTGAAGTTTGGTGAGTTTTTCTACAAAATTAGCACAATTAGTAAAATTTACCCTAGAAAAACATTTCCCAAAATTTCCCTTTTTTCTGTCCAAAATGCAACGAAATTTGTAGGAAAAATAAAAATAAAAATAAAAATTGCTGGTTGAGAACCATCATATCACTCATCCATTTATGAGTAGGCCAAGCTTTTGGGAATGGTCTATAAGAAGGACCGTCCGGTTCTAGAAAAGAACTTAGAAAGATTTACATGGGTCTTCTTTTTTTTTTTTAAAGGGTTTTTGTTTTGGATGGTATGTGGACAGGAAACAATTTTTCATTGTGTTCCTGTCCAATAGCTAACCACAGCAGTTACCTATGTACCAATCATCCACATGCATCAACCTACCCTAGTAACAAGCAACTAAGTGCCTTACCCACTTACCTACCTACCTTCCTACATACATACATAATAACCACTTATATTCCCTACCTAATTAACTTTGGTAGTTTAGTACTCGCAACAGAGTTAGTTAACTAGGTAGGGGAAGGGGGAAGTAGGATGGGTTAAGGGATTAGTTACCAAGTTATGAAACTTTGATAATCCAGTTGCCACCCCCATTCACAACTGAGTTCTAAGTTCTAACAATGGATTGTGCTTCGGTGGGTGGGAAATATTTTTTTGTTTGTTCTCAATGTGTTCCCATCAAGTTCCCAAGATTTCCCAACAGCATCACATGCTTTGGCCAAACTTGAACTTCCATATATACATAAATTACAAAAGAGGGAGGGAAGGGAAGGGAAGGGGCGGACCGTGGGGAAAGGGAAGCACAAAGGTGCTTCTATTGGGGAGTGCTCAATGTTTAGGGAAGATTTGTGCTGGGTTCCAAAACTGTTGGTCACCATTTTTGGCCAAGGCTAATGGCAGGGGCAGAATTTTTGAGGACATCTATCTATGAAGGAAGGTAGTTTGTTTTGTTTTGTAGTTATGAGATCCACCGAACCAGGATGCTTCAGATTGTGTTCTTCTTTGGAAAGCTCTCCATGAGGAGGGGTGGATGGGGTTGGTTCAGTGGAGTTTGGACTTGTGGTGCAAAAGTTCTTGAATATTGAATGATTTCTTCACTGAAAATTAAATCAAACCGGAGCTGAAAATTTTGGAGGAATTGGAACGTACCTTTGGTGTTGTTGGAAAGAAGTTGATGGGCAGGATTTAATGGAATTTATTTGGTAAGATTTGGATTCAGAATGTGGGAGATAAGCTAAATCAACGTCCAAGCCAGGGTGATTCAATTCTTGTGGAGTGCCTTAAACCCTAAACCCTAAAATCATCCATGCACAAACAACCCTCTTGAGATACACCACTTTACTACGTTTCTCGGTTTTAGGGTTTGTTCGCAGAACCCTAAACCTTAGCGAGGAGCATTTGCAGAGGAAGGGATTCCTCTCCGTTGTCGTCGTTCTCGAGAATTATGGTTCGCGGAAAATGAAACCCAAGAAGAAGCCTGATTCGCTTTCACTCTTGTGGTTATGGCAATGGGAGAATTAACACCTACTGTGCGCCGGTTGGGTTTTCCTCTCTTGGGTGAGTTTCAGATCCCTAAAAAATAATTCTCTTTTCTTCTTCTTCTTCTTCTTTGTTTTTGCTAAAGCATTTTGCGTACCTGATTGCTTGAAAGCTTATTCTTCTGCAAGCATGACTTTTGTGCTAAAAGAATAGATAGGAATATAGATATTGATTTCTGTGGGTACTACTTAACATTTTGTGTTAATTCTTGAAAACCTTGTTAGTCCTGGGATGCAATCTTCTACCATGCTTTAGTAGTAGGGTTTATGGTTAGTCTTCCAAGGCATGAAGAAGCTTTGAGATATTAGGGTTTTTCTTCTTGTTGCCATCCTTGGATCTGAACTGAGCGTGGTAGAGAATTTTGTAGCCAGTGTCAATGAATCAAGGCCTCTGAGACAATGTTGGACATTGTTATCAATTGCATGTGACAGGTTCTGGTCAGTGCCACAGGGCTCTAGCTGCTTTAGGAGGAGATCTTCCGGCTACCACCACCGCCACCTCAACCGCCACAACATCTTTGGTAGGAGATCTCCAGACAGCCACCACAAGTCTATCTCAGGGTAAGCAGATATCTAGTGTTTGTTTGGAGGTTGCACATCTTGTCAATGCACTGGTCTCAATCTGAACCTGGGACAAATTGATCTCAAGAGCATACATTTCCATTGCTTTTAGATGTGGTTAATGCAACCACATGGCTAGAACACCTCACATTAGAAGGAAGTTTTTCCTATTGTCACCACTGCTCCCTCTTTTGTAACCTTTCTGAGAGTATGTGTGAATGTGTAGATGAAGACCATTCAGTATTCAAGGTATTTCTTGTATACAGACCAATATAGTCCATGATGTGCAGAAAGGGACTGCATTGTGAGATTGTATATATCTTTCACAGTTTTCCTGTGGTCTGTGGCAGGTCAGAAGAGGGTTATAGAGAAACTCTGGCAGGAGTTTTTCTTGGATCCTTCACAGTGGTGGGATCACAGATCAGAAAAGGTAAATGGAAAGTATGTTGTTGCAATCCTCTTGTTGATGTAGAATGTGGGTATAGCTTTCTTGGCATTCATGATAGATATCCTGCTCTTTACCAAGAAGACTGATGAATAAATAAATGGCTGCTTGACTTGGATGTGGGGTTCTAACATAGGGAAATGCAAGATACCCTGATTTCAAACATAAGAAGACTCAGGAGGCGCTTTGGCTCAACAACAAACTCAATCCCCCATGGGTGGAAGCAGAGCTTGCAGCAATGCCACCGGGAACTGTACAAGCCAACATCTTCCAGTGGAACATAAAGCTTAAGAGATATGCAAAGGCTGGGCAATTTGCAAAGACAATGGAACTGTATCAACAGATGCAGCAAGAGGGCATGACCTCTGATAATTTCACATTTGTTCGAGTGCTCAATGCATGTGCAAGTTTACAAGCACTTGAAGAGGGCAGACGAATCCATAAGCAAATCGTACAAAACAACTGTGAGTCAAACATCTATGTGGGCAGTAGCCTTGTGGACATGTATGCTAAATGTGGGAGCATTGAGGATGCTTGGACAGTGTTCAGCAGGATGGCAGTGCGCAATGTTGTTGCTTGGAATGCTATGATTCAGGGACATGTGAAATGTGGGCAAGGGAAGAAGGCATTGGAACTGTATGGACAAATGCAACAGCAAGGGGTTCAGCCAGATCCTGTCACCTTTGTGGGGTTGCTGAATGCATGTGCTAGTTCAGGAGCACTTGAAGATGGTCAGTGTCTTCATGGAGATGTAATTCAAAGTGGTTGTGAGTCTGTTGTTTATGTGGCTAATAGCCTCATTGACATGTATGCCAAATGTGGGAGCATTGAGGATGCCTGTAAAGTGTTTCACAATATGCCCGCACATGATTTGGTTTCTTGGAATGTTATGATTCTTGGACATGTTAAATGTGGGCAAGGGCAAAAGGCATTGGACCTATTTCAACAGATGCAACATGAGGGGCTGCAGCCAGACACTGCTAGTTTTGTTGGGCTACTCAACGCTTGTGCAAGTTTACGAGCACTTGAAGAGGGCAGACGCATTCATACGTATATCATGCAAACCAACTGTGAATCAAATATCTATGTTAGTAGTAGCCTTGTGGACATGTATGGCAAATGTGGGAGCATTGAGGATGCTTGGAGAGTGTTCAACAGGATGCCAACACGCAATGTAGTTGCCTGGAATGCCATGATTCATGGACATGTGAAATGTGGGCAAGGTCAGAAGGCATTGGAACTATCTCAACAAATGCAACGGGAAGGAGTGGAGCAAGATCCTGTCACCTTTGTGGGGGTGCTGAATGCCTGTGCTAGTTTAGGGGCAATTGGTGAAGGCAGGCGTATTCATGAACAGATTGTTCGAAGTGGTTATGAGTCAAATGGTTTTGTGTGTAACAGCCTCATTGACATGTATGCTAAATGTGGGAGCATTGAGGATGCTTGGAAAGTGTTCAACAAGATGCTTACACGTGATGTGGTCTCTTGGAGTGCCATGATTGGGGGCCATGTGAAATGCGGGCAAGGCCACAGGGCATTGGAACTATCTCAACAAATGCAACGTGAAGGGGTTCAACCAGACCCTGTCACCTTTGTGGGGATGCTCAATGCATGTGCTAGTGTAGCAGCACTTGAAGAAGGCAGGCATATTCATGAGCAGATCATTCAACATGGTTGTGAGTTTGATATCTTTGTGGGTACCAGCCTCGTTGACATGTATGGGAAATGTGGGAGTGTAGAGGATGCAAGGAGAGTGTTTGACAACATGCCCACACGAAATGTTGTCTCTTGGAATGCCATGCTGGGAGGATATTCCCTGCATGGGCATGGTAAGCAAGCTCTTGAACTTTTTGAACAGATGTGTCAAGAAGGTGTTGAGATGGATAGGATTACTTTTGTTCTTCTCCTGTCAGCCTGTAGTCATGCAGGGCTTGTGAATGAAGGTCTGTGCTATTTTGAATCCATGGGTTCAGTTTACAGTATTCCTGCAACATCGGAGCACTATGCATCCATGGTTGATCTCCTTGGTCGTTCTGACCGTCTGCATGAGGCAGAGGATCTGGTTAAGATGATGTCTTGGGATCCAGATGCTGCAGTGTGGATGGCCTTGCTTGGTGCTTGCAGAGTTCACAGTAATGTGGAGATGGGAGAATACATTGCTAAACAACTTGTTGAATTGGACCCTGGGAATGCTGCTGGCTATGTGCTGCTATCAAACATATACACTGCTGCTGGCAAGTGGGATCAAAGTGCAGCTGTTCTGCAACTGAAGTTGGATAGGGGTGTGAAGAAACAGGCAGCCCACACATGGATTGAGGTGAATAATCAGGTGCATAGATTTGTAGTAGATGACCAAGACCATCCTCAATTGGCTGAAATCCATGCAGAACTCAAGAGACTGTCCCAACAGATGAATGACATTGGGTATGTGCCAGATACCAAGTTTGTGCTACATGACATAGAGGAAGAAGAAAAGGTGTTACATTTGTGTCACCACAGTGAGAAGCTAGCTATTGGTTTTGGACTCATCAGCACACCTCCAGGTACTCCACTCCGCATTTTCAAGAATCTGCGAGTGTGTGGTGACTGTCACACTGCCATCAAGTTGATCACAAAGCTGGTCGGGAGACGAATCATAGTTAGGGATGCCAAACGCTTCCATCACTTTGAGAATGGTGAATGTTCTTGTGGGGATTATTGGTGATATCAGAGTTCCTTATTCTTAGTGGATTAATTTCTTTTGTAAACGCCCTGACAAGGGTACACTGTACATGTGAAAGTGAAACTTAGGTTTGATATAAAGGTGATCCTCTATTAAGCACATCACTCACATGTGGCTTATGGATGACAATATAGGATAATAGGGTACAATCATACAATCTACAATCTTTGAATTCTCCAAGGTTGGGCTGCCTGTTATGTGATTGAAGTTTTGTCTCAAGTGCTAAGTAGCATCACGACTGAGTCTTCCCATTGCTTCTGGAAAAGTTGACAGAAACTGCAGGAAGCAGATGTTTGTATGATGGTTTGTGCAGAATCTTAGGTGGCTTATTATTTCCATATCTATGGCCACCATTAGGTGCTGATGAAGTTGGCATATTCTTTGATTTCTTTCAACTTGCAAACGAGATATTACATCAAGCATGTTGTCCTTTTAGCATTGATTTACTTTCTAAACATCATCCCAAGACTGTGGAAAGTCTTTTTAGCATCCAAAAATATATAGCCATTTACATTTTAGCAAGGAATTTGATTGCTATTATGTGGCATCATTATGGAACCTTGTATCACACATTGAATATATCCTACCAAAAAAATATAATTAAGAGATTAATCTGAACCTCCTCAACTTCAAAGCTATGGAGGGTCTCAAAAGAATATAACTCTTGTCATAAACTTTTGGCTCAAACTTGGCATCTAGAGTACTATGTTATTTGCATATGATGGATAGGCATGTTCTGTAGAAGTGCAGCATCTGGATGTGAAGTTGTAGATCCACTAATGGAAGTTTAAATCTGCCGTAAAGGGCAGAGCTGTTATATGATGAGCTGCTTGTTTATCCCTAATCTACAAATACTTGAAATTAGGAGCTGTTCTGTGAAATGACAAAAGCTTAAAAATGATGAAATTAAATATTCAACCAAACATTGCTATTAATCAGAACTTTCATACAACCTTTTGGATCTACCAAGTCAATCTTTAGTATGTAGAGTTGAAAAATCAAACAATAGCAACAAAAGTGGAGGAGTTTTATCAAACATCCAATCTTGAAAGATTTTAGGAGTTATAGTACTGCTCCTGAAGAGCCATTAAGAATCTAGCTATGAGCAAAAAGCACATGCACCTTTTTGAGCTTTGACACCCCAAGATCGTTGACCACAGGTAGCATAGCTTTGTAAAAAGAACTCCTTGACTTAGAAACAACTGAGAGAAGTAGAAATCTCAGTTGAGTGGAAGTTGAAAAATGGTACAAAGAAATGAAAGACATGGAGCACACTTTCCACCTCTAAAATTATGAGCCTTCATAAAAGAAATATGAAGGATTTCTGACTATGCAAGACTTGAAACCTCTTTCAAACCTATTGTATGGTTAAGCTCAGAGAAAACTGAAGAAACATGGAGCTTTTTACATACAAAAATATTACTTTGATTATCCATGTAAGTTATTACAAACATGGACATTTGAGAACTCGAGGTGCTCAAAATCACCTGAAGAAGATTTGAGAAGAGGAATGAGACATGGAGAGACAATGGCTCCTCATTTGAACAAACACAAGAACTTTTGCTTCCATTTGCTTTCTGTAGACTTTGAAAACTGGTCATATAACACCCACAAAGCATGTGTTGTCCAATTCATATATTTCAAACCCAACCTAAAAAAATGTTAATTTACTACTAAAAAATTGTTGCCCACCTCCATTTGAACAAATTTACCCAAAACACCATTCCTACATGTGACCTTTGGCTATGACTATGACTTCAAACCTGGCTTCTCTGCAAGACCTGTCTTTCAGAAGCAACTCCTGGACCTCATTCAGTGGCGCCAGGGACTCAGAAAAATAAACACACTGCCAGGCTGCAAGCCCAAAATGTGTTGGTGTTAGTAAAACAGTGGTTGGTTCCACTTCACTTCATCAGCTTAATATATAGGATTCTTTGAGCTTCATCAGCTTCATGCAATTGGAGAACCTGCCACTCAACATCTGCCTTACCCTCAATGCTATAACCTGCAACCTCAAGATCTGGATCACTACTACCTCGAGAGTCTGGAATCTCCATACTAGTGTTGATCAATAGTGTTGCTTTCCTGTCCCTCCCATGCTTTTTGCCACTTCCTTTTACGGTAACATTTCTCTCCTTTTGGTTCCATTCCCTTCAGACCTACATTGCAATTCTCTGGATGGTTTCCTTCCTCTACAAAATTGGCTTGCACAAAGGCAAGTGAATGCTGGGATTGGGTGGTCCACATCTTCAAAATCAATGTTGTAGTCCTGAAAATAGACAATATATATTTAGTATTTGCACTCCTTTGTTGCAACTTGAAGCCAAAAAAACATGTTCTTTTGAGTTTAGAACAATATGTTCATTGCTTTCATCAAGAACTACAGTCAACTGGAAGAAATTTAGGGGAAAAAAAGCACCCAAGTTAGCTCCTCCATTGCTTTCACTACCCGATTTGTGAAGAAAGCAACCTGCAACATACCAAGAGGAATCTTCAATGGATTAGCCATCCTAAAAGATATGCTTAGCTTTTACGTGGTCAACTATCATGACAAAAGAAAGACACAACATTTGCCAACCAACCTCAATCTAGGTCTCTTCACCCTTGAGAGAAATATTGTCTCATTTTGAATGTAACATCCCATGCAATCAATCCAAGGTGACTGAGTCCTTGTCACTAGGTTATTTGCCTAATCTTAAACTTCCTTCAGTTAGTTTGAATTAAGACAAACTATGTTGTAGCCACCAAGTTGTCAACTCAATGCCTAAAAGGACTTGATGAAGCTCAATTGGCCTTGGTATAAGTGACCTATCAAAATCTTGACACTAGGCAACTTGTAACAAGTTAGAATATTCTCTATATGAAAGGAATGACCTCCTCTGCCCAAGTGTTGTAATTGCAACATACTTCCAAAACCTCCAATTCAACAATTGCCAGATTCCAAGACTGTTCATCAACTCCATCAATTCCTATCATGCAATGAAACATGATATGTATTCTAAAACTGAACCTACACTAATCGAGACTTCAAGTTTTAGTAACAGAAATATAGAGGAAAGAAAAAAATCAACATAAAAGTAAGGAAAAATTAGCATTCAAATGGCCCCCATGTAAAATTAACAACTTCCACAATTTAATATTGGAGTCAAAAGTTATTTTACTGTCCAACTCAAAACACATCCCCCTAAAACCTTCTACCTTTACACAAGCTAATTGGCAAATGAAAAGCCATGTTAAAAACTTACATAAAAGAAAAACTGGAGAGAGAGAGAGGGCAAGGATTAAGTTAGTACAATGCAAACACTTCATTTGCCAAGCAAACATAATTAGTTGTTGTGCACGTGTATGGTAGGAAGACCTTTAGTTTGGCCTACCTCATTGTGATTGGGTGGACCTTAACACCTAAGAGCCTAAGCCTGTTTTACAACCATTTAACCTCTATTGAAAGCCTTAGTTAAAAATCTGGTCCAATCCATTCATCTATGAATGGGATTACAAATCCAGCCATTAGATTCAAAGTGTAAGCACTCAAAAATCTTTCATAAAAATTTCAGCCAAAATCAAGAAGGGATGATGCAATATCAAAGTTAGATTGAGCTCATATAGGACCAGGCAGGTGATGGCCAACATTGGATCTGAAGCTTCACTGACCAAAAGAAGACTTTTAACATGACAGTAATGACCAGTATTTTTTCTTTTGGCAAAACTCCACCACTTGACAACAAAAAAAAAGCAGTGCAAATCCTACAAAGGGTTCTTTGGGAGAAAATGGCCCAAAGTAGCCATATTTCAAGGAAAAAAAAGTTGAAACTGTCAGAATACAGTGGGGATCCAAAACATTTCTACTTTACTCCTTGACCTCTAGTGAAATTTGGCTGAGTCCTCTTATGGATCACCAGTCCACCTATTTCAAAAATTTGAAAAACAAAACCCTGCTAATAACACTAATAAATGAATTTTAATATGGCACTGACAATGACCAAGTTAGGTACTTATTCAAAGAGAAGTCAAGCCAGAATCTACTTCTTCAAATAAGAATGAAACCTTGCAGTTTTTGGAATGTGAACGTTAATGCAAGGATCATTTAAAATGGATAGAGGAACTCCAATGCTGGAACTCCTGTTCAGCTCATAAATGAGTTTCCAGAGTTAGCTCCAGAGTTAGCACCTGCTACCCACCTATAATTCTCACCACCCTCATTGGTACAATCTTGGGTAGTTGCAAGCAGCTGGGTTCACCAGAGGCCCAAGTCAAGCACTTATTTGATCAAATCCTCAACCAAATCCTATCAAAATTTTTGGTCCATAGACCATCTGAAAGCTCTCAGAAAGCACCATGCAATCCCGAAAAACAAAATTGAAAAAATCTAAATTTTAATCACCTAAATCCGTTTGAAAGTCCAAAAAATGCCATCTCTGGCTCATCAGGCATTTAGGGGCTAAAATTCTAGGGTCAGAAGTTCCCAGTTTTCTGTGTGAATGGAGGCTCCTAACACTAGAGAGTTACTACCTCCATTTTGAAGGTGAACGTGTTCTCACTGTCAAAACCAGAGCAGAGTGGTAGACCCAATACTCTGTAAATGCTGACCCTAACCATCCACACATTTTCCAAGGATAGTTGACCCAATGGACCTTACCATAGCTAGTTTTGGTTATAGTCTTGGATGGCCTAGTGAATTGAACTCACAACTCCTTGCAAGGCAGCCATAAGTTCCAACCATTTGGCATCTTGGCATGATGCTAACAAAGCTGGAACAATTGATGAGGATTCACCATCAACCTAAACCATCATCAAGATGCCTCCTAGTGAGCAACTAGCACATTTCCTTATTAAAAGAGAGCATATCAACAGAAAAACTGAATGCAAATGATCTGTTAACAGATTTTGCCCTAACAACACTCATTAACTAATAAGATGTGGCGCAGCATTTTCAAGCAAATTTTTGCCACTTGGCAACCAGAAAAAAATCTAGTATGACTGACATAAAGGTTATTTGTGAAAAAAATGCATCAGATTTTGAGGGGAAATTTTCTGAAGTCAACATGTTTAGACAATAGGTTCCAGAGGCTAACAGGATTTTTAAAAAATTCTTTTCCTCTTTGACCCATAGCTAAATTTGGTTAATGTCTTGTCAATGTTGATGATCACCAATGTTGCTACATCACAAAATTGGGGTAAAAAATAAAAACCCTGATGTGGCATATCCACAACATTGATATCAAAGCTTCACAAACAGCCCTTTGGATTAAAGACACATTTATCTTCGCAGGTGCTGAAAATGTCTCAATACTGTGAATTTCAGTAAAACTGAAAAGAAGTAACAGATGAGCCCAATCTAGTAATGCAATGGATATTTCACATCTGACCAAAAACCAGCAAGTATCAGCAAGCATGAAAAAGAGGAAATCTCACCTACAGAAAAGAGAACACTAGAGCACAAGATAGAAATTACGGAGTGGTTCGAATGACAGCAACAGTCATATGCATGGTCAGTACCTCCAACAGCAACATGTATGACATTAAGCAGATACCATAACATCCCCACTGACTTCATCAGATCCCAGTAATGGGTGCAGCAGGTTCATGTCAAAAACTAACCAATTTATTCAATTCTGTCACAAGACTGGCATTGAAGGACCAGTCATGATGTTAGCTAGCTCAAAAAAAAGAAGACCAAAAACACCCCCAGAACAACACGGACATAGAAAGAGAAAAAGGCCAGAAAAGAAAAACCACACCAAAAATTCAAGAAGGAAAGAAAACGAAGGAGACTTGAAGAGGACTGTGAGATGAGAACTTAGGAGGATAAAGTGGGTTTAAACAAGCTACCCCCTCTTAGGAATGAGAAATATGTCAAATGATCATTTTGAAGATCCCAAAGGCAGAAACTGCAAACAGAAATCATTCTGTAGATCTCATTCTTTAAGAACCCAACTTTTCTCAGCATGGACATCAGCTTCTTGTAACTTAGCAAGCCACAAGACACCAGGGTTTCATTCCTGCCACATTAAATCTCCAACTTATCTCATGCTAGGTGGGAGTTGGGTCTTTTGACTCCATGGTAGATGTTAGGTTGATCCATAGGTCAATTTACAACCTATTGCAATTGCAAAAGGGTACTGATAAAATGTATAAGTGGTGACTTAATTCTTCATGCAAAATGATCAAGATTTAAGAGAGAGAAATGCAATCAATCCGTATAATAGGGATGCATTGAAATGTAATTGTACTTATTGAAAGACTATCAGATTGAAAAGACAAAGAAGGGGGTCATACATGGTAGTAGTGATGATCAGGGCTCTCAATCTCCACTGGCATGTCAATCATATTAGCATCGTGACATCTGGCAAATCAACAACGATTTTGAATGTCAAGCCAATATCCTAACTTTCATGGACAACTTGTGAAAAGGGTGGTGCATACAACTTATGGATGGTAAACTTATGGTACTACTAGCAGTGGCTGTAGGTCGATGTCTTGCATTAGATGATGAGCCAAGTTTCTGCCACACAGCCAGCAGTACACACTAGACTCAACCATGATGCCAACTAGTCTAACAAAACAAATTAGGGAAGGAACAAGAATGAATCAAGAAGAAAGAGTACCATAAAAAAGACAAACCAAAAAAGGACCAAGCAAGAAAATCAAGAGAGAAACAATATGGAGAACTTTAAGGGCATCACCTTTTGATGACAGAGTGGACACTCAACACCACAATTCAGAAGTCATTGAGATGATCTAGTTTGAAGAAACCAGAGGTAGAAACGCCAATCAGAACTTCACTTGTTAAGCTAACTTTGGGTTATAAAATGACTATAAGGACAAAGATTTACCCAGGAATAATTACCTTGAAACAACAAAACTAGCAGAGATGTTATCCTGTGCTCAAAATGTAGGCTCCATGTACTGAGAACAACATGCTTCATAGTTGGCCATCATCCAGCCTTTCAACCCAAGATATCTTTCATAAGAATAGAAAAATCTCCAGTCTCATGATGAAGAAAAAACCCACACCAAGGTTAACACTTCTTCAAGAAGCCACAGGAAGCTCCAAACTAGGAAAGACAAAAACAAACAAAAAACCAAAAACCTGTGGTATGAACAAAAGTGCCAGTCTCACACTTGTTCAGGGACCATCAACAGTAGTATGAATGATAGTGACTTAACTACCACAACTTCCCCACTGATCTCATCAGCTCCCTACAGTGGGTAAAGGCCAGGGAAAGACACGAAACCTACAAAACCAAGTTCCTGCTGCAAATTTGGAAGCAATGGGAAGACTCAGCCATACTACTGGCTAGCAACAGACCAACAGAAAAGGAAAAGCAGAATTTTAAAGGAAAGGACAGCATGGAACAAACAAAGAACAAGTGGGCTTACAAGAAGGTCCACACTTCTGTAAACAATGAGTTTGTACAAACACTTGGTTTGACTCCAAACAAAATCATTCTGAAAACTCCAAAAGCTGAAATTCCAAAGAGGAATTTTTCTTTGTTAAGCAACCCTGTAGTTCTCTTAATAAGACTTACCATCTGAAAGACAAAAAACTTCTTACAACTATAAAGCCTCAAGAACCTACAAATTGACTATTGATAACCCCCAGCTTCACAATAATTGAGATACTGGAATGAACACGAGGCATTCTAATCATTTCAATACCTGCACATCTGAGAGGGCTTGTCAAAAATGTCACAGGATAAACCTTGAGGACTTTGTCTCACAGCAAGATCCAATAAATTACAAGAGAAGCCTTTAGATGTACAGTTCAACTCACAAAATGCTTTTGGGTATATGCCACCACCAAAAGAGTCTTGGTTTAGGTACATGAAATCCTCGAAGTCTGAAAAATGAGGAACAAAAAGATCATCCACAAACCTATGAACATGGACAATCTATGAAGCACAACAGGACAAGTATTACTCCTCAAAAGACACTTAATGAAATCAAACTCATAGGTAAAGAGATAGAAATTTGCCAAATAGACTGCACAATTAGTACCCATGCGGAGACCAATGCATTGTCTATAAGCACAATGACCAAAACAAATAAATAGATTGTCTAACAAGAAATCCAACCAAGAGATCAAATCTGAAGCCTCTGCAAGTTTAAAGCTATGAAGATTTTCAAACAAATTGATCTCTGCTTTATTTTTCAGCCACAAAAATATGAAGTTCAAAGCTGTTTTTTGAACCAACAAAAACTTAAAACAATGAAGCTTAAACATCTGATGAAAAAATTTATTTATCAGAACTCTCATCCAAGATTTTAGATCCATTAGGTCAATTTTAGTGTATAGAGTTAAGAAATCAAAATACTGCAACATGAGTGGGGAAGCTTTATCACCTTCCAATCTCGAAAGATTAAGTTTAATTATTACCTCCACCACTCCTGTAGAGCTATTGAGAATCCAACTACTAACACAAGGAACTTCTGCCTTTTTGAGTTTAGACACCCAAAGGTCATTGACCACAGGAAACATAGCTTTGAAGAAAGAACTCAGCCACTTAGAAACTTCAATAAAGAGATGTGGAGCTGGCTGCACAAATAAATCTAGGTTTAAACCAATTTTTATGAAACTTCCAAACAGCACAAAAAAACAGGAGACAAAGGCCACACTTTACACCATTAAAATTATGAGCCTTTCAACCCAAGATGCATAATTTAACATTGTGGATTGGTCTAATGTACCCAGCCTAGCTTGGCCCATACAATCATGAATATCCTGAACCCAAAACAGGATAATGAAGCATGCCCTTTTGTCTTGGTCTGCAATCTCATGGCCCCTATTCAACTAACCTATTTTTATGCCAACTTTGTCACAACAGCCATGAGTGCATTTCCTAAAGAAATTTGCTCATCAGTACAAAGAATAAGATTAAAATGAATTTCTGGCCAGATCCATATTCATCATACTGGCCATTCTTTTCAGGTGAAGATGCTAGGCTGCCTAGAGCAAGAAAAAGAAAAGAAAAAGAGATCAAGAAAAAAAACCAGCATAGAAAGGGAAGAAGACCATTAAAGAAAAGCACCCAAATAAAATTTAAAAGGAAAGAAAATAGAGATAAGAAAGGAGGAGTATGAGACAAGAACTTATTAGAAAACTAGGTGAATTGTTTTAGACTTCTGTATGGTGAAGGAAAAGGATTTGAATAGAGGATGAAGATTTCCTACCGATGATTCAAAAATCGAGCAACATTGCCAAAATAGGTTGCATCCAAGCAAAGTGCCTCTTCATCTTTCAAGTTTGCTTCTGAACCCCAATCCCCATCTAATAGCACAGGATAGGTGTGGACTCCATTTCCCTTCTTTTGTAGAGCAAGATTCCGCTCATACATCTCATTATTTGTGAGGATTTCACCCACATACTCAAAAACAAAAGCACCAGCTGGGAGGTCTTCAAGTGTCCGGATGCCCCATCCCTTCCCTTCTGATGTCCAAAACACCTGTAACCATAAGAAATTCTCTGATTGACCAAATCATCTTCAGCTCAAGGCAAGAAAGAAAAGTCTACCACACTGACATTCATATAAAAAAAAACCAACCCATTTTCAATCCAGTGGTACAATTCATTTCTAGGCCAATAGAATAAGCTTGTGAGCATCCTGATATTGCTGTACTAACAAGGTCCTTAAAAAATTCATAAATAACACTTGCAAATGCTGCACTAAGTTCATCTGCCATTTAAGAGAAGACCATTATTGCATTTACATGATATCCCTCAGAAGCAAACTGAAGAGAACAAAGAAACTTCAATACAGTTGTGGGTGGTTGATAACAAGAGTTCTCTTACCTCTAGATGGTGACTGATACCCCGTTGTACAACACGGTTACCACAAAATTTGCTGCATCCACACTTGATCCAACATTCTTTGATGAAGTCCCGCACAGGATGGCCTTTGCACTTGCTGGGATTGTCTTCATTCTTGTGTCGCTCTTCTGGGCAGTGATAGCCAGATTCGCAGAAATGTCTCCTATATGATGTTCCAGCCTGCAATGGAATACATAAGATGATCACCAAAAGGATTAAAGGTTTAGGGCTTAAGGGTTTTATGCTTCCAGGCTTCATTCCAATTGCTCTTGGCAACTATCTCCATGCTGCTTACAGAGGTTGCAGCAATAGATGCTTGTGAAAAGCTAAAGAGTGTGTTTGCGTACCATGCATTAGATACTTCTTCTGCCAAGCAAATGTGTAACCCTACATGATCTTGACTACTTTGTATACCTTGGCAAGATAGCGATCAGCAAGGCAGCCATCATGGGTATAAGCGAATTCACCCCCTGTCTCCCGGGCGCAAGCACAAGGAAAGTCTGCTGTGAGGCAATTGTCCTTGCAGCTTGGACAACAATGGTCATCCCCAATTCGTGTTAGAGAGCTGTTTACATGGGCATCTTGATGTACCTCACTCTGAGAGATGTAAAAGAATGACGGTGGCAGTGACTTGCTATTTGATTCATTTACAACACGGATTGGATAGGCTTCATTTCCTCTAGACAAATCCAAAGAAATATCCAAGAATTGACCGTTTCCTTGATCCCATTGTTTTTGTTGCAACTCTTCAGCTGCACATTCACACAATGCAAAGAAAGAAGTAAATACCAATACATTGTCTTTAAGCACAAGACCAAGAGAAAGGAACAGATTGTCTATCAGAAACTCTAACCAAGAGATTAAGGAAATTTAGGAGTTTGAACATATCCACTGCTCTTGCAGAGTCATGAAGAATCCAATTACTAACAACATGGAACATGACCCTTTGTGAGGTTTCACACCAAAAGTTGATTAACCACAGGCAGTATAGCTTTGTAGAAAGAACTGAGCGACTTAGAAACATCAGGGAGAGAGAAGTCAAACTGACTACACAAATAAACCTCAGTTTAATCAGGTTTTAATGGAACTTCCAAATGGCACAAAGAAAGAGGGAATAGGTCACACTTTTCACCACTAAAATTACAGGCCTTACTAAAAGTATGATGAAGTTTAAGGATTATTGACTCTCCATGATTTGAAACCTCACATGTAGAAATTAATGTGCAGAACCTGTAGTGACAAACTGATTTGGTCTCATTGGGTTATCTGAATGCTGCAGTACAGTATAAGCATGATCCCTGAAAAGACCCAAATCCCTTGACTGCAGCAATGACCATAGGAGTCCATATAATTACTGCCACTTTCAAAGTTTGGTACCATTTTTAATCCATGACTATAAAAGCATAAATAGGTTGTCATAAAGTACTCTGAGAATTTTCTTATTGTATTTGGAAGGCACCTTATGTCATGAATATCCCTCCTAGAAAAGAGGAGGGATCTTACACCTACTCAAGAGTGGGAGGGATCCTACACCTCATAAGTAGGCATAAGATCCCTCCCACTCTGAAGGAGCAGGTGTGATAACCTTTCCCCTCCTATGCCTCATGATCTATGTCTGTTTAGGCTCATAATAACATTTGCCTCATGCTTCATGATGGATACAGCCCATGGGTGGGGGATATTCACAAACTGCAGGGCTGGACTCAGCTACCACCTCATCCTAGGCCACCTCATCTTTGGGAATGCCCCCACCTCAGGGCTTTACCCACCCCCTGCACATAAATGTGTACATAAGAATTGATAATGTGCACATTTCAAGTTTTGATAACATCAGCATAGATGACTCATTCCACCATAACTCTCATTTGTTGCATGTAAGGATGTATCGTCACCTGTGGCATGTAGCTCAGTCACCACTGTTTCCACTTGCCTCTTCACCAGCTTCTCTTTCTGGGTATGTGGCTGCATCACTGTTGGTCCATGTTCCCTCTTCACCAGCTTTTCTTTTCGGGCGCGCAGGTCAGCCACCATTGATTCCAGTTGCCTCTTCACTGGCTTCTCTTTCTTGAGAGTGGTTGAGCTTCCGAGCTGTTTTTCAGGGCAGCTGACATCAGAGGCCACCAACTTTCTGAACACCTTGCCTGCAGAAACTCCTGATTGCTTAGGAGGAGCCTCCCCAATAGCAGCCAGTGATAGAGATCCATGGGTCTGTGGTACACCCGGATGCTTTACTGAATTTTCCCCCAGTAAAGGTGGCTGGACACTTGACTCCAGATGTCCAAGCTTTTTGTCTAACTGAACATTTGAAGATGGACCTTCTTCCTCTCGGACATCTGATGCAGATGAAGTCACAATGTGTGCACGGGCCTGCTGTAACCACACCTCATAAAAGAATCTTGTTGGACATAAGGAGACACATAAAATTGCATAGGTCTTTGAATAACATGCAAACCAAAACTTGATGCTTTGAACACATTGCAACCAACACACAAATCAAGGAGCATACATCCTACCATCTTCTCTTGGCTCTCAAATACTTGATCTGCCAGAAGCTCATAGTTTCCATTCTCAAGAAGCTCCCACAGGTCATTACCATAAACCTGCACCAGCAGTGCACCATAAGGAGAGTCACCATCCAACAACACAAGGAGAAGAAAATCAATGCAGGCATTGATTATTATACTAGTCAGCAGTAACCTTGCCAGTGAAGGACCATGTTGATGGCTCCCATGTTATGAGTGAGAATGCTTGCCGAACAAGCTGATGCTAAAACCTTTTGTATACCATTAGTTATACAAAACCAACCAAATGCAACCAAGCCTATCTTCTTTGCCCTTATTGGGACCACTGCCTCCCTCCAAAAAGAACAAGAATAATAACATGCTCCCACCAATTCTTCCTCAAAGGACCAAGAACCCCTTGCATTATATCACACAACTTTTGACTAATGGTTTACCAATGACTGCATTACTATATCTAGGTCTGCTATTGTGGGTAACATTCAGCATGAACTGGTAAAATCCCCGATTGTTCCAACTAGTGAATTGAACCCAAACTGTGGGCAAAATGGTGATGATGTCTCTAAGCCACCTAATAGTCTTGATGCTTGACAATGCACCAGAGAAGACATACAGACATCACTGGAAATATCTTCAAATGGTCAAGATAGGAGATGTTCCCAGAAAATTAGCAATGTATACCATGAGAAGTAATACTAGGCCAGATGCACAGTGGCTGCAGGCCGGCAATCTGCTTATGCTTACCATCTTCTCACAAAGACAACATAATTTCCAAGAGCAATCTTTGTATCAGGCCACAAGAAAGAAAGAAATGCTTGAGCCACAGATAGAAGAAATTTACTAACAAAAACAACAACAAATCAACTATCAAACTCCTCACACAAGAAAACCCTAAATGTTGTGATTGGAACATCATGTTTCTAGATAAGTCCAAGAACACAAGAAGGAGGCCACTTGCACCACCTTTCACAGTTGGGATAGACAATACAAAGAAGCTTGAAGATCAGATATTGAACAGGAAGAGGAGTTATGTGCATGAATTGAACAATTCACACAGTTATCAGCTTGCCAGAGAGATCTATCTAATACAGCAGAAATGAAGCAAGTAAATCAAAACCGAGAACAAAGCAACAACCTGTCAAAAAATAATGTGCGAAAGACTTACTGAAGGAAAAATCTCATGAGAATTGAGAAATCCGTAATTAAGAAGAGCCCCCCATTAAGAAAGCCAGAACAAGACTTAGTATTGAAAGGAAAAGAAAGAAAGAAGATTGATCCTTGTTGTGAAGAGGACTTGTAGTATCAAGACTTTTGTGAGGTTGAGAAGTGTGGAGTCAACAGAAAGAACCAATTCATGCTTGGTGGTCGATACTGGAATAGCACTTTGTTTGCACCTGGAGTTGGCAGTTTGCGAGCTTTGCAAAACCTCCGTGACTTATTTCTTTTATGCAACGTGCATTGTTTGTATTTTTGTTACTCTTCCAAGTGAAAGAGACCTCTAGAGAGACCTTGGATGGTGGAGTGTGCAAAACAACCAAATCAAACCCTTCTTTGTAACCTAATCCTAAACCCCCTTAGGTTGCAAAGAAAAACCTTGGGACGATGGATGGCGAGGAATGCTGAAAACATTTTACACTCATACCTTAGATAGTTTCTTAAGTGTGCGGGTGACCAAGGGTTTTGGAAGTCCGAGAGTGGCCATTGCATAGTGCGCGTTCTTTGTTCTCTCGTCGTCTTCGCCATCTTGTGTCGTAGTAGCAAGTCCGTCAGCACTCGCCATTTACAAGGGCAAAGGCTCAAAGGATACAAGAAGACAGAAAGCAACCGCATGAGGTGAAGACGAGGAAGAAGAGTCGAAGAAGAAGAAGAAGAAGTTGAGCCCAAAAAATTGCAGACATAAGTAAGCAACACACATACAAGAATCAAACAAAACTAGTGAAAGAATAATAATCACTATTGCTTTTGTTTCGCTGGTTCAACACAAGAAAACAACAACTCCAGCAGCCACATTCATAAAGGAAAGAGTTGGAAACACCGGCAGCTGCAAAGATAAGAATTCGGCAGTGCTACAACAGACCGCAAACAATCAGAAGACTCTCATCTCAAAAACCCATTCTTTCCGGAGAAGAAAGACAAACAACAACAACAAACAAAAACTTTCGCACCCAAGAACTCAAATTCCAACAACTGTCACATACTGCCAAAAAAAAAGACGCACACACACACACAAACCCAGCAACAAACAAACAAGGAAAGCCCACCAAGAGAATACAAAAGTCCCAAACAAAAACACACCACCCAAAAAACAAAAACAAGGCAAATTAATTTCACTACAAACACAAGAAGAAGAAGAAGAAGAAGAACAACACCACAACCACCCCCACAACAGCAGCAACTCTCAAAACACTAATCCCTGAAAGAAAAAACAACCAAACAAAAGCACATCAATCAAGCAAGCAAAGAAGCAAACTTGGATCTGAGTTGGAGAAAGGAAACACCCTCCAAAACACAACAAAATGCTTCTTTATTCCAATCTTGTCTTGTTTCTTCCCTCTTGCACTTCAAAAGTTGCATCTTTGGAGGTCCATGGAATGCTTTACTTGTTTTTCTTTATTTCTTTGGATTAACTCTTTGAAGATTTAGGACTTTTCTTCATGTTTATAGGATCCTTTATATCTTGTTCACATTTCAATTTCATATACCTTAACTATATAAATGTGTGAAAGGAAAGATTACCCGTCTACATAGAAGTGTTCAAAATAAAAATTATTTTTGTGATAAGCCATTCAAAGAGACTCATCACCAACAAGATAGAATAAGATTTTTTTTTCAAACCATTTACAAAAAATGTCTTAAAGCTTGTAAATGGAGTTGTAATTTAATGTGTAATTTGATATATAATTGTATAATTATTTAAGTAATTGTTTAAAGAGGTAAATTGAGTGATATGATTTTGTAATTTGATCATAGTGCATTGACTTATGTGAAAATCATATGCACCATGTGATTATATTTTTTCACAATTAATTGTGATATCACATAGAGGACTCTGTGATTATGTTTTTTTGTGATTAATTGTGAAATCATATAGGGCACCATGTGATTTCATAATTAATCGTGAGAATACATAATCACATGATGCACATGACTTTCACATAAATCAATGCATGACCAAATTATGGAATCTTATCATTCAATTTACCCTTTTAAACAATTATCTAAATAATTGTGTAATTACATCAAGTTACACATCAAGTCACATCATGATCAAAAAGATGTACAACATGAACGAATTTTGAACCGAAACTATGTATGATTACTACATAGTTATGAAATTTATGTTCTTAATTATAAAATTATTTTTTTGCCATTCTATTGTCTATGCAGACCTCACCATTCTCCTACCATGAACTAAACATAAACAACACGAAAACCATTCAAAACCAAAATTTTAATTCTAACAAACTTTGCATTCATACAATAACTTTATACAAATGAAGATGTTTCTCAAAGTCATAGACACTCATTTATATACTAACCAAAAGGAAACTAGTCAAAAAACTTCCTAAAATTTATCCATCACAAGGTTCCCTATGTGAATTCACATAAAATAATAAAAAAGAAACAAAATCACATGGTGTCACATGTGATTTCACAATTAATCACAAGGAAACAAAATCACATGGTGCCTCATGTGATTCCACAAGTAATCACAAAGAAACAAAATCACATGGTGCTCCATGTGATTCCAGAATTAATCACAAAGAAACATAATCACATGGTGTCGCATGTAATTCCACAATTAATCATAAGAAAACATAATCACATGGTGCCCCATGTGATTCCACAATTAATCATAAGAAAACATAATCACATGGTGCCCCATGTGATTCCACAATTAATCATAAATAAACATAACCACATGGTGCACATGACTTTCAATTAAATCAATGCACCATAACCAAATTATGAAATCTTATCACTCAACTTACCCCTTTAAACAATTATCTAAATATTTATGTAATTATATCAAGTTACACATCAAGATACATAGTCTTATAAAAACCCATTCCAAGTCTAAAGTTAGATTTAGTTAACCCTGATTTTTTTCAATCCAGGTCTTGGGATACATACCTACCTAACAAACTTGGGGCGGGTGTTATGGTTGGTTGGTCTTGTCCCATGTAAACATGTAACACTCAAATGGATCAATAGGATTATAAATTACAAATAATAAAGTTTCAACCTATGGGTAAATATGAGAAATAAATAATAGATTTTATGAATTTTATGTTTGAAAATGTTTTAACTAGGGATTTAGGCTTTGATTATGACTCATTTAATTAATTCTTTTGGATTAAGTGTATTTGTAAATTAAAGACATGAAATTGATTAAAATTTTAAATTTAAATAATTTAATGATTCATTTAGAATAGGACGATAGTTTTAAAAAATAAGTATACAACATAATGTTATTGACTTTAAGTCGATGAATAATAATATTCAATATATGCAGATGAATGAGGTTGACAATTCATTCATTCCTTTCCACATAGATTTAAGGAATGAAATTCACTCTTATTTTTCATATTTTTATGTTGTTAAATTTTTATCAAGCCTTGTAATCAAAGGTTTTTTTCTCCAAATTTTTCAAATTATGAAGACCCCAAAAATATCTACCAATAAATGGTGACAATTTATGGGAAATGGTGTAATTTTTTCAAAAACCTTGCTACAATTGGCAACTTAGTTGTTGCCTAAGTGTAAATATGACAAATTTGATTTATATTTTTTTGACAAATGATGAAAAAAAAACTTCAAAACAACATTAAAAATCATGTTTCTTTTGGTTTTCTTTTAAATGACTAAGTGGGAAAATTTCACCCAAAAAAAACATTGTTTGTAGTAGGATTTTGTACATAATGAACACAATAAACCAATGCGTTTCTATAATTGTGAAAGCATCTATAAGAGAATACATACACAAGTTTGATAAGTGACCCCATATGAAATGAAAATTTTAAGCACGTGTGATGAAGTCCCCTTTTGGATGTACCTTATATAAAGATCAAGCTTTAGATACTTAGGTGACCCTAGCTCAAAATAAAATAAAATTTATATTTATGATATATGTGTTATCTGAATGGTGTGTGTGTGAGACTTTAATTTGAATAATTTATTTATATATTAGTAAAAAACTAATTCAAATTAGCCTTCATATGCCCTTATGCCCAGACCCTTCTTAAGCTAAAGACTCACTTGGCTTGCTTTTTTAATTTTGGATTCAAATCTAAACTTGACCAAAAATTCAGAATTAACCAACAATGGTAGATTCAACAATCTTAAAAAGAAATCATGCTCAACAAAGATTTTGATCATTATTACAAATGTATTATCATCACTAGAATATTATGTCATATATTGTGATCAAGAAAAATACATAATTTGCCACCCCAAACCCTAAACATTAAGGCTTAAGTTCAATGGGTCATAAGATGATACCTAGTGCATTTGGCAGCAAGGTTCTTTTTTTTTGGAGAAGTGTAAGGCCTATGAGCATCTCCACCCTAAAACTGTAAACAACTCCTTTATGTTAAAATACAATAGTGTTTAATGATCACTGTACCAACCCACGAACGTCATAGAAGTCCCTTTAAACACTCAAAGACCATTTATATTTTTACATCTGGACGAGTAATAGTCACTGTCCAAATCCACAGTCGAAAAAGGATTTTAAAGGAGTTAAAATGACCACTGCAAGATTTCAAGTTGATTGGAAAGATAGCTTTAGCATGGAAAGACAAAATCAAGTGGCATAAGAGAGGATAAACCAGCTCACATTTTTGGTTCCTGGTTTTGGGGGAACCTAACACATAAGCTGCCCATCTATCTATGAAGGAAGGTAGTTTCTTTTGTTTTGTAATTATGAGATCCACCAAACCAGGATGCTTCAGATCGTGTTCCTGGTGTCTTTGGAAAGCTTTTGACAGAAAATCAGGTTTTGGAAGGAAAAATCAGCTCAGGACGTGGTAACACTTGGGCCAATGGCACAGGCCATACTAGTCCTTTTCTGGGATAGAAATAAGGTAAGAGCAGCCATAAGGTGTCATCCTTTTCCAAGATGGAAATAAGGTAAGAGCAGCTCCACCAGCCCTGCAAGGGAAAATTGGATGAAGAAAAATCAAAACATGATGGTTTGATTTGCCTTCCCAAAATGATTTTGGCCCAGCATTTTCCCAGAGGATGCTGAGGTTGGTATACAGCACTGCACAGCGTAGCACCTGCTGTTGACTCGGTTGGAAAAAAAAGTAAATAACTAAACGTGGATGTGAGAAATATTTTTGTAGGGTCACATACTGAGCAGTGATGAAGATGCTCTAAAATTGTGCCATCCTTTCTTGAGCTACAAATCCTACTGCATGTAAGGTGCCCTCCAATTATTACACTACAAAAGTTCTATACATTCTTTGCATGCTCATGTCTATACATAATGATGAAACCCTGGCAAAGTTCATTAAATATCCACAAATTCACCCTGTCTTCGCCCTGTCTTTGGGCCTCCTTTCACCTCCCACCCCTCTTTTAGTGGTTCCGAAAGTAAGGAAATTTTATTAAATCTCAGTATGAAATGCTGAAAGTCAGTACGAAATGCTGAATCCCAGCATTTAATGCACAAGGTTCGAAAGGAATTATAGGAGCTGGACAGGTAGTAGCAGTGAAAATCTATGTAGCAGCAGTGGAGGCGCTCATGAGAAAGGAAAGACAGGGTGAAACTCAGGGAACTTTGATGGTTTTCTGATTTCACCCCCTGCTGAATGCTAAGGTACATTTTTGCAGGTTTTTTTCAAATCTCACCTTGTGTATGACCAAACTCAGGGTAATCGTGCTGTCTTTTCCTGACTTTACGGCTATCTGTGATGTGTATAAATAATGGTCAATGAGGGATGTCAGGATGAATGGTGAGCAGAGAGGAGACGCTTTTTGGTTGTATTCTTGTCTTGCCAGCTAACCACGGTGGTTAGCTGTGTACCAGTGTTGGGCAGTTCTTGACTTTTATGAAGAACCTCCAATTCTTTAAAAGAATTTTAAATGATTTCAAATCTGGTTTTTTTTTAAAACGGAACCCCAGGTCAGGTTTTGGTTCAATTCTTGTCAAAATAATAATAATAATTCAGGTTCTGATTCTTGAAATCAAACCCCATTCCAGTTCTGAGTACCTTAGTCTGAAACTCATGATTAACCATGGGTTAACCTTGGCTACTCCACTTTTTTTTTTCACAAACAAAATTCTTGTCAAATTTCCAGTTCTAGAACAATGGAGTCCATATCGGTTCTGATTTGAGAACCAGGTCTGGATTTTAACCCGTTTTTGGTACTTAGAAATCACACCCAATTTTGAATAACTGAAACTGGAACCAAAACCAATGGTTCTAATACCTTTACCTTTATTTTTGTGAGGCCTCTTAGTGACCATATAAAGCCCAAAAGGTTAGATTTGAATTCAAAGACTCTGATTTACTGCAAGCATGGGATATTCGTAACATTTAAAAACAATTGAAATGGATATTGGGATTTTTACCATGGTTTCAACATGGGTGCTGGTTTACCCAAGGTTGGGTGAAACTACTCTTACTTACTTATGATATTTACCTACTTACATATTGGACAACCTAGTTAGTGTGAGAAGAAAATAAGAAAGTTTAAAAGATAACTTACCAAGGCCGAAGTTTGGTTCATTGAAATTTTGGTCATAATGAATTTGTGCACCTATGGTAGAACTGCCCATCATTGAACATCTATTTATCATTGAACACTTTTCAATATTTTCCTCATTCCTTAACCAAATGTGTCATTGAATGTTCAAATTGGAGGGATACAATTGTTCTTTGAGGATCAAAGGCAATGGAGCATTGCAGAAAACATAGCAAGAGGATGAGTGATAGTTTGATTCAACTTTTTGAAGACATAGCTCCAGACTCCTCTCTAGTTCCAGCCCCATATCTTCCTCATTGTTAGTCCATTTTGAGTGATTTAAAATCTGATGGGTGCACCAACTAAGGCTTCACAAAAACTTGTTGTATTCCACAGGCAAAGATGCAATGATCAAAGATTTTAAGCTCAAAATCTTAATCTGTTTTAAGTCACTCATCATCACAAAACCCATAACTTCACCATTTGTATATCGAATTGAGCAATTTTGATGATGTTGGAAGTGTTAGGTGGAGTGCTAGAAATGTTCTTTGAGCTTCAGAACCAGAGGAACAATGTGTGAGCATTCCAATTTCGTTGATTTTTTAAGTGTTTGCTCATCAGTCTATCTACCTTAGTGGTTGGTCACACAATCCACATTTTTCATGGCAATTTCTACAAAAAAAAAGTAAAATCTGAGGCAATAATTTCAACTAACACCAAATGGTATTTTCAATTTCTTTAACTTTTTAAGTGTTCGCTCACCAGCCTATCTACCTTAGTGGTTGATCACACCATCCACATTTTTCGTGGCAATTTCTATGAAAAAAAGTTTGGCATAAAACTTGAGGCAATAATTTTTAACTTACACCAAATGGCATCGAAGCCAAAGCAATAAATTACAATTGCATCCAAAATAGTGTGCAAATTATTTCCGGTATCCCACCAATAAACATGAGATCCTGAAGGCTATGCTAGAGTGAAAATCAATTAAATGTTGTCCCATGACTTAATGGTTGCAACGGGCCAATCAAAGCCAATTATATTTCTTTCTCAATCTTTTTAGAGAGCATTGTATATTTTGCATACCTATTTCTTGTCAAAGCTCAGTTTTCACATTATTTAAAGTATTGAACTTCGTCCAAATTATCGTTTACAAGCCATTAAATAAATACATTGCTCTTGGTGCGCTTGTTCTTAAAGTTGTAGAAGAAGTAGATGAAAGAAGGCAAATGATTTTGATACTTGATTTATTTGAAAATATATACATACCATAATAACTTTGTAAGTATCTCATTTTATTTCCTTGTTGTGCATTTTTTGTTTTGGTATAGCAACAACTTTAATGTTTTTAAAACTACCATATGTGCAAGTTGTAATATAATTAAAACATGAAAATAAATGTAAGGATATTTGTGAGAATATGACGTAGACTATATAAATATAATTGAATTAAATAAAATGAGTAAAAATATCATGGCATGGGTCATCACTCTCATGAATTTTGTACCTGTATTGCCTTTAAGGTATTTTGGTTTAATGAATTTTCATTAATGACTAAATCAAGTTTTTTTTAAAGTACAAGAGTTCCTCCAATACTACCTTTTATTCTGGCATCTATCAATAATTTTCACATCACCCATGAGACATTAAATATTCCCCACCTCCACCCCCACCCAAAACATCAAAAAGTCGACTGCATTAAATGAAATAAAATGGAGAAACTATTTGAAATCTCCCCAATTGGGCCAATTATTTTGGTTGCTCAATCACTAAATTGTGATGCTACAAAAATCATTAAAGGTTGCAAAATTGTCACCTAAGGAACATGTTCCCAAAAAGTTCTATAAGGGAAGTGAAGTACCCAAATTCATTGCATATAAAGTAATGATAATAAAGCATAATGTGGTCAATTATGAAAGACAATGCCCATTGCATTAGGAGACAAGAGAAACAATTATTGGCACAATCTCATGTGCTTTCTTATTCTTTTGAATGCAACAAGAATCCAAGTGGAGCCCAGTTGGGCCCTACTTTCACCACCTGTTTTTTATCTCTTCCCCTGAGTTGTGTTATCTGTGAAGTGTCCAAATAAAAGACCAAAATGGGGGAAACCCTAGGCCAAGGTAGGCAAAACAACTCTTTTTTTTGTCAACTTTGGATTGCCCACCTATGGGCTATACTATGGAGGCTAGAGTTAGGAGGCTAGGGAGCTATGGTCTAGGGGGTTATGGGGACCATTGGGTATATAGTTATGGCCATTAGTTATATGGTTATGGCGATATGGCCCTTATTACATGGATATTGGTTACGAGTATTGGTTATTGATTAATGGCTATGACTATTGGTTAAGTTTAAAGTTAAGGTGTAGACCTTAGGGTAAGATTTTTAGCTTTGATTTTAAGGTTTTCAAACTTGATCATTAAGGTTGAAAGTTAGGGTTTAATGTTCAAAAATTATGATTAAGGTTCTTAAATTTGATGGTTTCAAACTATGGTTTGGGGTTAAAGTTTAGTTTTTTGGGTTTTTATGTTTGATTTTAATGTTTTCAAACTTGAACACTAAGGTTTAAGGTTAAGGTTTAATGTTTCGAAATTAAAGTTAAAGCATTTGGCTTGATTTTGAAGATTTATTATTAAGGTTTAAGGTTTAGGTTTAATTTTTTGACTTTTCAAGTTTGATTTGTTGTGCACACCAATATCGACACTTACAACTATCGTTGTCATCACATTCACAACACATAATTGTCACGGACACCACCATCACCTATTGTTTGCATCATCGTTTACACCAACATAGTCGCTTACATCATTGCTTGCATCATTGTTAACTTTCAGTTAACTCCTAATTCACTTTTAGTTAATTTTTAATTAAATCTCAGTTAACTTTCAATTAAGTCTTAGTTAAGTTTTGGTTAACTTTTAGTTAAATCCCAGTTAAGTTCAAATTAACCTTTAATCAACTCTCAATTAACTCTAAATTAATTTTTAATTAAGTTTTAATTGACTTTTACTTCATTATTAGTTACGAAACTTCTCAAGAAGCTTTTTGCTTGGTCAATGCACACATGGAACCCTTCATGGAAGCTTCCTTGAGCTAAATCCCCAATGGGGTATAAATAAAGGTAGGACTTCCCATTAGTTTTAGTTTATTCAACTTTAATTTCGGGTACATTTTCCTTATCATAAATTTTATTTTCATACATTCTCAGAATAAAATTATGTTTGAAACATCTTCTAACAAATATCGTGTTCTTGTTTTGCATCTTTATGTTTCAAGTCTTAGATTAGATATAGGTTTACAATTTTTGTGATTTGTTTTCTTTGATGTGTCTTTGGTTTAATTCATGTTCTTGTAATTTTTCATGCCCGTGACAATAACACATTAACACCCTAAATGGTACACCACATCCAAACCACCCCCCTAAACCGGATAACACTACATAACTACCTAGGCAATGCACCATGGATTAATCTTTCGGTTCCAAGGTAAAAGGATCATTAAGCAGGGTGCAAATGTGAACCCCATCGTTAGTTACCTATATGGAATCCTTTAAATCCTTAAGCAAAAGTGAAACATCATGGGAAAAAACCTTAAACTAATCCTACTATGTGACTATGGCAACCACATCTACAGGGTGCACCGAGGGCAAAATCATTTACCAACTGATACCTGGTCCAAGGGTGGTGTCAAACATGCCATGTGCCATCCTCTTGAACACCGGTCACAAACCAACATAGTTGCAACTCCTATGGACTGCCCACACAACGTACACCATAAACCAACAAGTATAACGATCAAGGATGGGTCAATTTGGCCATCCACATTGGAAAGATGACATGGTGCATAACTATGCACATGGTCCTTCTATGCCTAACCATTTCATCCCTCTAATAATAATACTCCGAAAGGTAGGACCTTCCTTCCGAATATGCAAAATCACATGACCTACAATCACATTCAATGTGGTAGGTGATGTCTACTGCAGATAAACATAATCCCCTAATTCGAACCTATGAACTTGAAGTCAATAACCTCTTCCACAAATCGTGACATACTAAAGAATATTTCGATGTTGAATAGTTGCCAAATTTTCTATAACCATAGGCATCACATGCTTAAACAAAACAACCTACTTTTCACATGCCTAAATCCACATTGAAGGATCATTGAAACTAATCACAGTCATAACATCATGTCAAATGGAGGCTGATAGCTCAAAATCTCGACAAAATGGCAAAGAATATGGTGAAAAATATTTCAATGAAGCTTGCCGATTAAACCTATATCCCATGGACAACCATGGTAACTACAAATCCCAATATCAAGTGTCGCATTTTTAAGGCCATACTTCCGCAATCCTCATTTCATTGTCTACACCATTTGTTTGGCCAACCCATTTGCCTCATGATGATCTTATGAAGTAGTTTGATGATCTATTAATGCCTTCTCACACAAATCTTGAAAATCCCTTTGGAATTATATACCTTGGTTGGTGAGAACCTTAATTGGAACACCATACTTGTTAAACATTATGTCAAGAAATGCATATGTAACTCCTTCACAGCTACAATCTAACAATGGCACCAACTCCAATCGCTTGGAGAAATGTTCAATCATAACTAAAACATTTTGGTTATGTTGAAGCGTCAAATTCAATGGGCTAGCAAAATCCAAGTTCGATCAATAACCTAGCGCCATAATTGGTAAGGGCTATAGCTAGGGTGTTGGTGTGTTAAATGATGCATGTACTCAATCACACACCACACATAAAGAAACAAATTGTTAAACTTGTAGTTACATCTCACACCACCAATATTGTGCTTAAAGCAAATTGTAAGTCCATTAAACCCCAAAATGGCCCAACTCTTCATGAACATGCCATACAAGGCCTTCACACTGCTTTAGGCGTGGTACTTCATGTACTCACCCATTTTTCCACACACGTAATAAGGAATTACCTTCCCATCAAAATTGTTTGCCCTATGGACAACCTGATCTTGCTCCTTGGGTGTCAATCCCACCAAAACCTCACATGCTTATAGATATGCCATAACAAGTAAATCTAAATGGATGTCCAAGGCACCAATGCCCTTTGGCTCATCATCATCACTATGGAATTTCCATTACCCGTGTTATTTGGGGTACATCCCCAAAACATCCCAACAAAGTACTTATATCTGCAAAGGCATGCCATTTTGGTATTACCTTCAAATCCACCTTTCCATGCCATCTAGCACCTGTGGTATCCTCCTCACTAGAACATGGGTTCCGACTCAACCCATTAGCATCTCAATTAACCTTACCAGCCATGTGAAAAATATCAAAATTATATTCCTAAAAGATAAGTGCCCATCTAGCTAACTTTTTTGTGAGTCAATCTAATTCCATCAGAAAATTTTTGGGGCTGATGATTGGTAACCAAAATAAATGGGCCACCATATAAATAGCACCTAAAAGAAGAAATTGTTCAAACAATAGTGAGTTATACTTGGCTTTTGTTTTGTTGTTAGATCGACTAGCATTTGCCACCATAAATTCCCACCCATGGTCATCTAGTTGGGTAAGCATGGTTCCCAACCCTAAAGAACTCTAATTAGTATGGAATTGAAAAGGATGTGCTCGAATGGGTCACTTCAAGATGGGGGCTAAGGAAAACCGAACCTTTAACTCTTGAAATGTCTACTTTTACTCTTCACCCCAAACATACTCCTAGTCGATTTACGTCAACCTAATTAAAAGTTTAGCAATGTTGATAAATCATTTAACAAATCTTTAGTAATAATTACACAAGCCTAGGAAGGCTCGTAACCGATTAACATTTGTTAGCTGGGGTACTTGTGAAATGGCCTCAACCTTGGCCTTTTGCACCCCCAATCCATTTGGATAAATCATGTGACCTAAATATTCCACATGTGTTTGGAAAAATTAGCACTTGCTTGGATGAAGCTTAAGGTTGTGATCTTTAAATCTTTCGAATACCTCTTGTAAATGATGCATGTGATATAAAATTTAAGGTTATGATCTTTAAGTTTTTCCAATACCTCCTGTAAATGATGCATGTGATACTTTGATGTCGAATTGAAGACAATAATGCCATCAATGTAACACTTGGGAAAAACAAATCTTGCTAACATCTGATCCATCACCTTTTAAAATTCTACAAAGGCATTCTTCAAACTAAATGGCAAAAACCACCATTGGTACAAATAATCCTTCCCATGTAGATCAATTCCCCAAAATGCCATCTTGACCTTGTCACCCTCCTTCAAAAGCAATTGATGGTAGCTAGATTTCAAGTGTAAGGTACTGAAAACCTTGGTTTGACCAAGGGCATCAAATATCTCCTCCAATAAGGGCATGGCATATTTGTTCAAACATGTGCACTTGTTGATTGGGCAATAATCCCCACACATGCATCATTCCATCCAATTGCCAAAAATATCCTTTTTGGTTGGCATCATTATGGTTGAGGCATAATCACTTTTCAATAGTTCCACCAAATTTGCATCCAATAATTTTGTTGTCCGGACATAAACCAAAGCCCTCTCCATCGCACTCAACCTATAAACTCATCTAAAAATAGGATTATCATCCTCTAATAGAATTCAGACCTCTTGTCCTTACAACTATCTCAATTCCTTCAAACTTAAGATAAAACAACTTACATAATCTTGCAATAATCATTATATTTCCTACACTTCATCTCATGTAACCATAGGACCAATATCTGGCTCCCATGTTTCTACGATCATGTGTACCTTGGACTGAAATGATGGAACATCTCGAGCACTTAAGGTTGAGGACAAAACTTGTGATTGCTATGCAGTAGGTGGCGTAACACTGAAATGCCCTAGCGCCCCCACATCAAAAACCTCCTTCCCATTATCCATAAATCCATGATCCCATAAATCCCAAGGATGACCCCCCCTTTGCACCAACATAACTGACCTAGATGTAGGTGCAACAAAAGTAAAAGAAAGGTGGGTGGGCAAAAAAGACTATGCAAATCGGACTTGCTCAACCCAACAAAGGCTAAAGATCCATGTGAGACAGGTAAGATCCATAACTTGTCCCAATATCTGTTTACGAGCACCTTCGAAAATCCCTTGCATTATTGTGGTGCTTGTGCAAAATCCCATAGCTTGTTCTTACTCATTAGCATTGGGTTCCTCCATCTTGGATGAGTTAACATCCCAAATCACGCCTAGAGCACCATTTCGAAATCCATGAGAACGTGGAAACTCAAAATAATAGGTAATTTGTTCAAGGTAGGCCAACCCTATTGACCACAACCAAAGTTGGTTAATCATCATGTTAAATGGTAGAAGAATGTTGTCATGGATTTAAAATGTCATCCACCAAACATGTGGGTGACTTCAGAATGAATTGATATGCACTCTAAAGTACCTTTGGCGAAGCTAAATTAGTCCATAACCATCAAAAGCAATGGGCACGTGAACCGACTACTACAACATCCACCTACATTGGCTCCCCGATCCAAGCCCTAATTTGTTGCCATGTTGCCAATACAATTGGCCAAGAATCCCCCAAAGGTGGGACATTTTCCAACACATATGCACATGAATGTAGCTAAGAGGTCTACAAATATTACAACACCTGAATCAACTCCCATAATAACCTTGATCTAGGGTTTGAAAGTCCTTGACCTATGCAAGTCTGTGATAAACCTTGACACGGCCATCCTGATATGACCAAGTCCATTGGTCCAATCCTATCCAAATCATGTGCCCCCAACAATGTGATGTTGTTCAGTAAAGCGCGTTGGTAACCTTGGATCATCGATGCAAGTAACAATTCAGGATGTTATTGTCGCAACATCATAATATGGTGCATGGAGGCTTGTTGGGTTTGAGGATCCTTCTTTGCATAATAATATTGATGAACCCTGATGCTAAATTGAAGGATCGTTACAAGGCTAGAACTAATGCCTCCAAAAAGCTCTATTAGGCAAATCCCATCGTCGGGAATATGCCACTAGATAACCCTAGAATCCAAAGGTCATCAACCACGTGGTCCATGGCTTGGATCTACATGTATTTGTGGGCTTAATGATGGTAGAATGTACCAAGCTTGATAAATATAATGTCTGGCTAATGCCTTTAACTCTGACAACATTCCCCATGATGGTGGAAGATCATGTGATGAACCTTGAATGAATGGCCCAACCTAGACACCTGACATTTTCAGTTCATGAGCAGGGGGGCTATCCATAGCATGAACATTGCCTTCCAACAAATCAAAACCATGGGGAAGCCCTTAAAATCCTACTAACATTGTTGAATTACTAAATTTTCTTGCATGCCCCCCAATGAAGGTAACTAGCATAAAAACCTTATAGGTATTTCCCATCTACCATCTTGGTTGATAATAAGTAATCTCTTCCCAAAAATCCAAGACGATTCCCAAGGGATACAAAATTGCCCCCCCCAACCAGCACATCATACGATCTAGCCTATATAACCATTGCCTTAGCATGGATCGTGGTACAATCTATAGGTTTGACAAGATTAACTTGAATGACGACCTCATGTTTGGTTATCCCTCGAATTCTCTCTAACCCACGCATCGATTTCAAAATCTAATATGGGCACGGTTCCAAATTAGCATCGGTCAACCCTAGACCTTCCATTATTACTTTGCCCAACATCAAAGGTTGAACTCATGAATTTAGTAGTATCCTCTAGGGTTGATAATATTGTTTCAAGGCCCCCTTCATCTGAAAAACACCATCCTAATTCCGCAACACCACTACATCGGGTAAAACCCCTGGTTGATTGATGGGTGGGCATGCTAAAAGCTCCTAGAATTTGGTTGTTGCAGCATGCCAAGGTGGTACCACCATAATAGGTGGTTGGCCTATAGGTGGTTGGCTGATAAATGATTGGCCCACAGGTAGTCCATTGATAGGTGGACCAACAAGTAGGTCAATAGGTAAATGGTCGACAGGTATGTCACCAATAGGTATTTGACCAACTAATGGTTGGCTAAATAAGACCTCCTAAGAATTTTCGACAAGTGTAGCCACCGTCCTTGGTGTATCCACGCCATCATAAAATGTGGTTGCCATCTGAAATATTATAGTCAGTTGGAAATTAAGTATTACTAAAGTCGTAGTGGAAAATAATGGTGTCTAGCACAGCAACCTAGCCGCCCCCAAGACACTACTGGGCGCCTGGGTTCCTAAAGTGGAACTAGACAATGTAGTGGTTAGATGTGTCCATTGAAGTGTAAATTGTGTCAATCAACACGAAGGACTGCGGTAGATGAACTTGGCATTGGGCCTCCCCACTTTAAGGATCTAATCTCTTGTCATCACCTCCTGGTTCCTACACTTGAACATTTGCCCTAATAATTGGTGCAAGTGTCGAAACCTAACTAAGGTTTTGTCACCGATTGCTTTTGAAACATGATCATCGAGAATACCAAATTCGATCTCATCTAGATTTAATGGCCATAAAAATCCAACCCCAAAAAAAATGTAAGGTTGAAACCCTAAGTTGAAAAATCACTTAGCGCAAGTGTTGTGGGTTTCACCTGTGATGCCATGCTGGATGCCATACTCGTCACCAACGCCTCCAAATGTGCAAATCATGCCTCCATGGTATTGGGTTAGTTTGGAGCTAGCTTGGTGGCCGACCCTTTATTGGTGGCACCTTTCACCTTCTGGCCTTTGCCAAAACTTGGGGATTTCCTTGCATTTCCCATCTAGGATTGACCTTGCCGCAACTCTTGGATGAAACATGAAGCAATGGTCTATATCATGGCCATACGCCTTGTAATGGGAGTAAGGTTGCTTGGGATTTGCGTTGGAGGTGGTCACTTAAGAAGGATTAAGGCAATCCTTCTTTTGATGCAACCCACCACACCTCCAACATTTGTCTTCTCCCCCTTATTCTGCTCAGTAAGATGAACCCCACCTGATTCCTGTTTGGGCCCCTTGCCCTTTTGTGGTGTAGTCCTAGATGCTTAATCATGTGACTACTGAATTGATGAAGTAAGAGAAGGTTTTAAGGTTTCCTTACTAAACCTTAAGGTAACAACCTTTTTTTCCACCATGTTGAACTCAATGCATTTAGATACTTGAAAAACCAATGCCAATGTGGGTTGGGTAGGTTAGATGAAAACTATGTCTCACACTTGTTGCCTCATATCCTTTTCCAAGATCCCATACCAAAACTAGATAACATGGGCCTCAATTTCCCCCTTGGTCACATTGATCAACCTCCACATCTGAATGTATGCCTCCCACAAACTCTCATGGGTTCAACGCTGAAACTCTTGTAATGTACGAAGTTTCTCAGTCTTCACACCTTAGTAATTGGTGCAAAGCCCTTCAAAGAATTCAATCACTGGGTTAAAAGTGGGAAGAACCTGTGCCTTAACAGTTGGACTACTACCATTACCCCGAGGCATAGAAAGACCTGCACTAACCCCTGTGATAATGGTCGATGGGTAGGTGTTGATGTAGCCAATCGACCTTTGGTGATGGAAAAGTAATTTGGCAACCAATACTAGCGCCACTCTTCAATGAGGGTCTCATGTGAAGAACACCTATTGCATCTATTTTAGGCATCCGTAGTGGAATTTATTCTTTTGTAGACAAGGTTGTTGTTTTCCACATTTCATCCAAACAAAACTTTTGCGTCATGGGACTTTTGTTTTGAGGATTCCCTCAAGGACAATTCATAGATCACATAGATGAATATGAGTTATCAAATCATTTTTGACAAGACAAAGAATTGTGATCAAATTTTCTTTCCCAGAAAATTGTGGGATGGAAATTTGACAATCTTGGATTGGCGGATTGTTGCGAGTGAGGTGGAGTTGATGAGGGTCTTGTTGGAGAAGGGAGTGGAGGTTGACTGTTCAAGTGACGCAGGCCCACCTCTCTCATTTGGGCTGTAGGCCATGAGCATATCCATGTTGTTGAGATCCTCTTAGATTATGGTGCCAACGTAAGCAGTTTTGAAATCCCTCAACTGCAAAGGGTTTTGTCTTTTGTGTTGAAATGAAATTCTCATTGTGTTCAACTTTCTTCTACTTTGTTTATTACCCAGTTACAACAATTACATGCTCAGCATTGCTTCCTTTTGATCTTGAAGTGTATGTGGGTCTGATTGATTGTGTGCAACTTTTCACACACAAAGGAGCAGATGTGAATGTGAGTGCAGGAGGCAGAGTGACATCACTCCATGTTGCAGCTGACCGTGGTGATGAGTGCATGGTGGATTGCCTTCTAGCCATAGGCACCGGCCCCAATGCTATGGATGATGTGAATTCCCTAATCTGTCATTCCTCTATTCTTATGGACACCCACCTGTATATGGCTGTAGATCAAGCAATTGTTACATCCAAGTACCAGATTGCTTGAACGTCTGCTGCTGTATCTCATTGTATGCCAAGCTTATTTTGTTGGCCTGGGGTGTTATGTGAGGCAACAGATTGAATGAAGACATCGGTTTGTTGATTTGTGGTGCAAGAAGATGCAAAGCCCACACATGCAGCAGCAGTAAAGGAATTTTGGGCAGTAGTGGAGACCAGACCCATTCACTGCCCACTGGATGGTCAATGGACTTTTAGCACATGCAGACAGTTTGGCTACTCAAGAAGTATTTAACAACACATTCATAGTTATTGTGGAGTTCTTGCTGCAATGTCGTAGATGTAGACATTTCAAGGATGTCTTCATGTGAAAGTGATGCAGATATTCTTCTGCAGTGGATCTGTTGCAGGCATCATATCATGGGTCAATAGAGGCATGTAAGAAAATCAAGGAAGGGAAATCAATACCAGCTGAGATATACGTCCAAGTCGGTATTAAGAGAGAAAAGTTATGATACAAATGTACAGTTACCAATAATTGAGAAATAAATTGCTTTCATATAGTTTTTCCTAGGCCACCAGATGCAGACCATGGCATACATGACATCATGGTACGAATTGCACTGTGCCTCCTCCTAGTCATAGATATGTTTACCTAGGTCTTGATCACAGTCACTACTATCAGATGTGCAATGTAGGCTGCCATAAGCATACCAAGAGTGGTATGACAGAGTCAGCATACCACAGAGTCAGTAAATCATGTTATTGCAGCAAGATGTTGACATGTTCTTCGATTTGTATCAGTTCCAGAAATCTTACAAAGATGCAGTTACTTCAAAAGACAAGAACAAGTGGTGAAATTGGAGCAAGGACTTCAAGATAGTGCCATAATAATTTGCCATAATGAGAAATGGGTATGTTCTTCATTGCTAACAAAGTGAAAAGGAGGTTGATTGCATAATGAGTGGGTCAATTGTATAGTGCTTGCATTCATCTCATGCAAAGATTGTTTGTGAATAATTTGTTCATATGTACACTGTCAAACAACTCAAGGAACTAGAAGAGGCTGCTGTCAAAGCAGAAGATTCTTTCTAAGAACAAGTGTGCAAGCTGAAGTAAGAACTGCAAGAAAGTGCTGAGAACTCACTTTTGCTTGAGCAACAGGTATATGTCAGTTCAGCTTTTATTATTGGTTGTGGATTTTCAGCTGTGTAGAGACACATGTCCTAAAAGAGTGCATGGTGCAGGTTAAGGAGTTGAACTTGAGAACCAACAAGAGTGCCACAGAAAGTTGGAGGAAGCAATTGCTTTTGAGAAAGAAAAACTTCTTGTTTTAATGTGCATGGACTTCTTGTTTTGGTTCCATATTTCTCCACAATCATCTGATGGTGATGATAGGTAAGCATGCAAAAATCTCTCACAGATTGCCTTGCAAATACACTGACTCTATTCTGGTGCAAACACTGGCACAGGAAGTCCAAAAACTGTTCCTGACCTCTCTGGAGCTCAAGCACAAGCAGAATTTTGGTTGCATCGTGTGGAGCTTCTCCAAAGTTTGTTCACTGACTACAGTATGGACAAATCAGGTTGAAACCTAACTACTATATAGACAATGTATCAAGTTGAAATCTGACTACTACATGAACAATGCATCAGGTTGAAATCTGAAATTACTGTATGTGGAAAATGTATCAGGTTGAAATCTGATTTCTGCATGGACAAATGCATGATGCCAATTGCAATGCTGAAAGGCCAATGAAAAATGGCCAAATTGAGTTTTTTTTTCAGAACTTGAAACTTGAATCAAACTTGAAAGAAAGTTTGTAATCTCGTGGTTTGATATGGCTGGTGCTCCTTCATCACTTGGGGACTCTGAATCAAAGTTGAGCTGTGGAGGCATGAGCGCTTTATCAGGGATGAAAGCATGGCACATGGCTGTAATGAGGTTAGATAGAACACTAATCATATTCTGGCTTGTCTTGTAATTTTCTTGTCTCTTTGTTTCAAATACTGCAACTATTCAGTGAAGGTCTCCTTGTATAGTTTGTTGCGACGGTCGTCGATCTCCAACTGCGTAGTGTTGAGACAGTTGATTGCTTCAACCACAACTTTGTTATTCTTGTTTGTTGCTTCAATGCCAGGTGAGAAAATGTTGGAGTGCTTATGCTTGACTCTTGTGCTTCAGGGGGCAATTGGAGTTGTTGGCGGGACTTCAGTTTGCTGCTCCGACACATTGATGAAGGTCAGCCCTGCACGCTGATTACTCTCGGAGAACTGTCAAGGTTCACCACATTCACCGGCACCAGTCGATTGTTCTGGTTGTTGTCTGACGCTTTCTCCTCTGGAACATATTCATCACCTAGTAAATCTTACATGAAGGAACGCCGTGGATGGATGCGCGGATTCTTGCTCACCCTGTGAATCAGCTTCTGGCACTGGTCCAATGTAATTCGCATCCCCTTCTGCTGGCAAATCCCTAATGTGAATTGGAGCGTTAACGACTCTTTCTCCCAAAATGCAACTTGTCACGCTCGTCAATGACCAAATCCCAGAAAGATTTGTTGTGGCCGGTTCCCTTGTGTTGTGATAGTCTGCAACCTTTTTGGAATCGGAGTTCAACCCATTCCACTTATCTTTGCACATCTTTCCATTCTCCATCACGCGGGTATTGATATCTTCTGAAGGTCTTCAGTAAGTTTGTCCACTGTTGTGTAGCGGGAACCATTTGGGTTTCTTAGATCGACAAGCGCCTTTAGAGCAGCATGTTCGTTGTGTTTGCACTTGATGGGTGCCAGGATTTCACGGTGCTCCCAATTCCCGTGTTGTTGACAAGCTGCACTGCCACCACTGGATCCTCCAGTTGATCCTCCTCTCAATCCATGTTCTCTTCCTGCACTTGGATTTGCTGCCTCCATCGCAGACTAATGTGTGCACTGTTGTGATTGCAGGTACCAATGATAATGTCGTTGATGCTGCATGGTTAGTTTGTTAGTGTGCCACATAGGCTTGCCACATCCTCCATTTACTCAGGAGACCTGACTATATGTGAACACTTGCAGTTTTTCACCACTTTATTGATCGTGTCACCACCTCGCATGTGTGAACTGACCTTAAGAGAAAAAGAAGCACTCAATGGAGTTATCCATCAAGTACCCCGAATTCCAGATTCTGGGCCCCAGTTTCACCCCAAACTGAGCACTAAATGAGAAAGCCGGGATTAAACCAATGAACAGGAAAACAAAAACAGTAAAACCAAAATTAGTTTTTTCACCTAAATTGGTCTTCAGAGGAGTTTCAAGTTTCAACTTCAGTTTTGAATTTGCCTTACCTGCTGCACCCTCACTGCCAGTCTGCTTATATTCTTAATTATTATCAAAACCTTGGCAGAGTAGGATCCTGCAAATCCTCTGAACCGATACCCAGTTTCATGAAACAGTTGTACCCAATATTGCTCACTTTACAGCCAAACTCAAATTGGGGATGGCATAGGGGTTAGAGAGGTCACATCAGGGCCCAAAGACAGGGCGACTTTATGGATAACTTTGATATGGTCATCTTTTCCATATTAATACTCTTTCCAGGAAGTTCTAAACTTTGAAACATGACAGCAGCAATGTAGCTCACCTTTAGTGGACCAGTAGGCACCACAGTAGCCACAACCCTTTACCAATAACCGGAACCCAACATCACCATCACCGGATTGTGCCACTCTTGAATACCAGCAAGAGTGCAGAAAGCAGAATACTTCCAAGTTCCCACCCCAAGAAATACAAAGTTATGAGGTGGATTTCAGGCGCACACCAAGTATGTGATATACAACAGGATTGAAACAACAGAATGGGAGTCAATGATTTGAAAGAAAAACAGATCCACCAAACCTAAAGAACATGGCAATGCAACTCTTAACATTTAACTGAGACTACTTCCACGGGTGATCCACCACAAAGCATTACATCACATTTCCAACAAGTCAGAAATTGAAACTACCTATGTGTCAATGCTCGGCATTTGAGGAAGAGCCATGCAAGGAGCAGTCAGTCTAGTGCAAGCTGCATGAACTGAAAGAACTGACAGAGAACACAACACATTTCCTCAACTCCAAAGTAACACATAAAAAAGCAAGCCAAGCTTTCATTGCTTTGCTAGAAAGTCAAATGTGAGAAATCCTATGCCAAACTTTTTTTTAAAGATACTAAACACACAAAGCACACAACACCATAATTGTTCCTCAACCCCAGAGCAACATTTTCTGAGGGCTTGAAATCCAATCCTGCTGGCTCCATTCCACTGTCCATGCCTATTGAATCATGAAGAGACCCCCTTTCCTCCATCTCTCTTTCTCTCTACAATTCTCTAAGACACGTGTGACAAAATTAGTACCAATTTTCTGCACATGACATCAGCTCCTCGTCATTCTTTGTATCAGTGGTTCTGCAGGGAGATAAACCTAATTGAAGATGTGGTAGCCACAGATGCTTGCTCACATTAACAAAAACGCAAGTTTCCACTGCTTGCAGACTGGCCACCTGTTTCTCCTCCCTAAATGAGAAGTGCCATATGGAACATTCAGGACCCAGGACTTCCAGCACACCCCATGCTGCTTAGGGCAAATCAGCAGCTGACGATTCAATTCATATGTCTCACCCAATGTCTCATTGGGTGGATACTGCTGTTTCTTGAGGACTGCTAGACACAATGCTGTTGCCACTGCTACCTCCTTCACCTGCATCACTGGCCCCAGGTAATGGATGGAAAGCTGATGAATGTACAGGCCCAGCAAGATGATGATTTTGATAAGCATTACTGCCACTGGGTGCAAGCATTGCAGGATAATAACCTGCAACCTCACCTTGGGCTCCGATCATGCCTTGTCCAGGGTTGGAGGCCTGTGAATCTGACACCATTCTACCTTGAGAAGACTGCCCCTCAGAGGACCTGTTGTTGTCTGGGTTCACTTGTGAATCTCCCTCCTTGACTTTTTTGTTCAAGAACCGACCCCCACAGCCCCTCGCTCGTCTTAGAGCATGTTGGTGCCGTGATTCATGCAAATATGGCTGCCATCAAAATAACCATTTTAGTAATGGAGACCCAGGCTCTGGAAAAGCATACAGAACAAAAAATCTTACAACTCGAATATAATATCCTTGGTTCACTACACAAATAGGCAAATCTGGCACATCATGTGCCGTCTGGCTATTTGGAACACTCAAAAGTGGAATAGCTCTCCTGGTGCTTCTGAAGGTGTCTCTATATGAGAGAAAGCCACATACTTTCCTAGACTTTATCAGCTTGTTCTCAGACTCAGCCTTTGCCCGTGACTGCCGTCGCCGCAGAATGCCATGATACTGTTTTGCATTCACATATACAGGCTCTTCCTCCATCATCTCAGATGGCAATGGCATTCGTGCTTGCTGCATCCCCAGCATGTGTGGATGGATCTGCAATCCCACCATTGCAAATCCCACACCTACTTATGACCCCTTGCACTTTCACATTTGGTTCAAAAGCACACCACCACAGACCAAGTTTTCTGACAAAGGGGCATATAGAAGAAAACCGAACTGCCAGGCACTTCTGGCACGAACATCCACTTGAGTTTGCCTGACAGCATGCCCCACCTGCTCTACCTGTTCCTATGGCAAGTATTTGAGAGCTGTCCATCTGAAGGGAGCAAATGCGATAGTGGTAATGAGTTCTTGCACACCACACGGAGGAAGCCAAACGGTCAGCTCACCATAGCTTGAGCACCATATGCTAACGCAATACCCCCAAAATATGGATCCGCGTATGGGTATGCTGCTCGAGCCTGAAGAAACTCCATCAACAATGCATACACCTTTTAGGGCAACTTATCTCTTAATTATATCCTCAAAACTCCCAGCATCCAACCTACACCTGGAGCAATTTCAGAACCTAATCCATGACAAGAACAAACATGTCTTTTAGGAAAGCAATGCAAACATCACCTCAGATCTCCAAATCACTGCTTGACAAATATGTTAAGCAGAGATAACACATACCATGGAATGGCCGAGCTCAAGCTGAGTGTGTGGCAACATGTACTCCCCAGACGCCAAAACACCAGTGGGCAGGGCTTGTTGCTGCTCATCTACACTGGCACCCTCGAATCCTGCAAAACTGCATCTTAGTAGCTGGGGCAATAAACATGAATCACCTGTTCTAATCAACAAGCAAGTTCATGTCTCGTTCATGAACATAGCATCAGCTCTGCAACAAAAGCATGTTGCACCTGACATCAAGATTATACACTGCCAAGTGTTTAACATGCTTTGGATCCTAATCTTCATGGATTGCACTCCTACAAGTTGCCAATTGACGTTCCTTACAATAGGTGCTAGTGAACAAGCTGTCAAAGGCTCTACAACTGGAACTTATTAGAATTTCAAGATCAGTAGAACAAAACGAATTGAACTTCTGTGATCTGAAGTAGCCTCACAGCCACTAGCCTCTCCTCCTAGCCCTCTTCTATTGCAACATTCAACACCCCAACCTTCCGCATCTTTCCTCGTCTTGGTCCACACGCCCCGCAGCTCTCATCGTAGGATTATAGACCACGCAAACAATTCACTATTGGCTCTCTACACCCGCTGTTCTGCTCTCTCTTGTCCCCTCACTATCCATCTCTTCACACTGGAGGGTAAAAAAAGAACCAAGACAAAAGACTCTGACCAACACACCTGAATGAGTTGGTATGGCTTGCATCCTCGGCGGTGGTGCAGCCTGGGCGTCAGGGGGTGGTGGAAGCGGTGCCTGCATCAGGAACCGCACCAGAACCGCCTATCGCCTCCCTCCTGCTCGCTTCTATTCTTCTTTTTCCCAAACTTGGTAACGTCCCGACCTCCTCCGTCCACAAGTGCACACCTCCGCCTTTTCTTCTACACAGAGAAAAAAAAAAACCTTCTATCTCCTCCCAGAAGACACACGCGAGTCACCAAATTCTGCCACAGTCAGACCTCATCATCAACCCCGTCTTCACTTGCACCGTCCACTCATGTCCTACCATTTCCCCACCCCATACCAATCTCCTTCCTTTCTCTCGCTGCCCTCCTCCCTCCACCCTCCCTTTTAGATTCCAAGCACCTGAAGAAGAAGAAAAAGAAACCGCGCCAACCGCAAACTAGGTACTAGCTCCCTCGAGACTCTGGCTGCTCGTCGTCGTCGTCGTCTTCCTTTTCTTTCTATCCCTCTTCCTCCTCGCCTTATGAACCTTCCCTCCAATTCAAACACAAAAACACATTTCCACACCCAAGAACAACAATCCCCAGTTCTCATGACCTAAGCTCTTGGAAGCAAAGATTCTCCATTTAAGGCGAAAAACAACATCAAACAGCACCACGCATCAACCCTTTTTTTCTTTATCACACTGCACAGATTCCCGCAACCCAAAGACGCATGTGGTAGTAGGCTATGACAAGAAAAACAAGACTAAATATGCAATTTTTTTACCACAACCACCACCCTCTCCCTCGCTCCCTCCCCCATCACTCCCATCTCTTCCCTTCCCCCTGCTTCTTTCCTTGGTTTTTGGAGATCAGAACAGCAATAGATAGGATAGTAATAAGAACTTGTGGATTATTATTACCTAGGCCATAATTGCTGTAGGCTGGTGGGCTGGAGGTGCGGTTAGTTGCAGTAGAATCCAGTGTGGGTTGAGTAACCTTTTTAAGTGTACCTTGGATCTTATTATCATCTAATAATAACAACAACAACAACAACAAGAGGTACCCTCATTTTGCCAACTACAAAGCTCCAAACCATATACCTACATAGGTGCACCCCCAATGTTGTCCGGTTCTAGCTTTTTAAGAGAATCTCTGGTGTGGGTTCCAGCTAAATTTTTAAAAAATTTGACATAAACTTCAGTTCTTTTGGTCCTGCTTATTGAAAAGATTTGATTTGACAGAACCTATGGCTCCAGTTCTTCACATCCCTTACTTCCTTTTTTCTCAACTCTTCCAAAGAAACTTGGAGCAGGTCCTGTTCAGAAACTAGATTTGGTTCCACCCCACCTACCTACAGATAGCTCAAGATTGAATATTGCGGAGGTATGTTTGTATTACAATCCCCAGAAAAAAAAAAAAAAAAAAAAAAAAAAAAAAAAAAAAAAAAAAAAAAAAAAAAAAAAAAAAAAAAAAAAAAAAAATAATCAACAAAAAAAAAAAAAA